>ERZ1023461.23-NODE-23-length-81013-cov-50.903493_pt1 | contig 81013 bp, 74 predicted proteins | sample MGYA00380528_ERZ1023461 | MGnify/ENA primary metagenome ERZ1023461 (study PRJEB33173, sample SAMEA4830392) | metagenome | study: EMG produced TPA metagenomics assembly of the PRJEB25223 data set... | reverse complement strand
TGGGAAAATTGGGAAAATTGGGAAAATTGGGAAAATTGGGAAAATTGGGAAAATTGGGAAAATTGGGAAAATTGGGAAAATTGGGAAAATTGGGAAAATTGGGAAAATTGGGAAAATTGGGAAAATTGGGAAAATTGGGAAAATTGGGAAAATTATTTAACATAATCCAAAATGATTTGGCTGTCATGACAAATCGTGGTAAGATACGCCCAAGAAATTTTAAAATTAGGGCGTGCCTGCCTTTTGTATTTGCAATGAAAAATGAGAAAAATCGCACGTTTTTTAAGGAAAAAGTGAAGTTTGATAGTCGTTCTATCAAACAAGCTTTTGACGAAGAAAAACAATCCGACCACTTAACCATGTAAATTTTAAAATTTTAACTTAACCTTCCAAATTAAGTGGTCGGATAGCCATTTTTCATGCAAAAATTGATAAAAGCGTTAAATTTTCATCTTATTTTATAAAAATGTTATCAATGGTAGGCACGCCCTAATACAAACGCAATGATGTTTGGATGTAGGGGCGTGCTGTGCACGCCCATAAAAATGACAGCATTAAAGAATGTGGAAAGCACATCCCTACAAACTCGTAGTAAATATTAAGTGCGTTAGGTGTGGTTGCTCTCAAACCCCTAATCTAATTTTGCTAATTTACTTCATTCTCAGCTTAAAATGGTAACTTATTGATTTTTAGGAAATTATTTTTAATATTGTAGGGGCGAATTACATTCGCCCTTGATAAATCGATCGCTTGCATAAAGTTGAGAGTGGGGTTAATTTACCAAATCCACCCCAATAATTTGCCCGATATTTATCCAACACTTATCTAGCATTTATCCAATAATAGCCATAGCCATGAGATTGTCCGCCATTTTAAACCAAACCCACTCCGCCCAATCATCCAGTAACACTCATCTGTCAAGCCCAGCCAAGCAAATAGAGCAGGCTCATGACATGCCCATTAGCCATGATACAGGCCCAAGACAAGCCACGGCTCAGACTCTGCTATCAGCGATAGAGTGTTGGCTGTCGTCACTGACAGGGCAGAATTATTCGCCCCACACGCTGTCGGCGTATCGGGCGAGCATGCACCGCTTTGGCGAGTTTTTGGGGCGTTATGGCGTGGACTGGCAGGACTGTCGCCCCAAGGATTTGGAGTGGTATGTCGTGACACGGTTGGAGCAGGATAGGGTGCAGACAGTGAGTGTCAAACGGGACATTTCTGCCATCAAGCGGTTTTATCAGTTTGCCATCAAGGAGCAGGAGCGGACAACAGACAGCAAAGTGAGTATCTGCAACCCGACCATCGGTTATCGCCTAAAATCTGCCCCCAAGCCCTTGCCTGTGGTGTTGGATGTGGATTTGATGACACAGCTGTTGGAGCAAGCCCCACTCGATGACCCCGAGCAGGCGGATTTGTGGGTGCGAGATAAGGCGATGTTTGAGCTGATGTACAGTAGCGGTCTGCGTTTGGCGGAGCTGGCATCGCTTGATGTGGCGGATGTGGATTTGACTGCCAAATCGGTTAGGGTGCTGGGCAAAGGCAAAAAAATGCGTGTCGTCCCTGTCGGCACCAAGGCAATACAAGCCATCAATGCCTACCTGCCTTATCGTACATTATGGCAAGCCAAAAAAGTCGCCAAAATTGCCAAGCCTGATGACATCACGCCTACCAGTACCGTCAAGGCGTTGTTCATCAGTGAGCGACACGGCAAAAGGCTAAGCGAGCGTGCGATACAACTTCGTCTGTCGCTGTGTGCCACTCGGGCAGGCATCGCCCAGAGTTTGCACCCACATTTGCTTCGGCATAGTTTTGCGTCGCACCTGTTGTCATCTAGTGGTGATTTGCGTGCGGTGCAGGAGCTGTTGGGGCATAGCAATCTTAGCACCACGCAGATTTATACCCATGTGGACTTTGGGTCGCTGACCAAGGTTTATGACAAGACACATCCTAGGGCGACCGCCAAAAAGCCCTAATTATAACTCCACCCGACATTCAAATATCGGCATGTTTTTGCGGATATCATTCTGCTCACCTTTATCAAAATCAGCATAAATGATTGTAAAATCGCCACCGTCTGTCGTGTCTGTACTGCTGACGATTTGCCCGTTGGCGTTCACTATCATGCCATGCCCCCACGTTTGGCGGGTTTGGGGTTTGCCCTTGTGGGTAAAATGGTGCGTGCCACCTTGTGCCGAGCCGATGATAAGGCATTGACCATCAAGCGAGCGAGCGGTTAGCAAGGATTGCCAATGAGCTTTACCTGTGGTGTGGGTAAAGGCGGACGGCACAGTGATGATGTCCGCCCCCATGTCTCTAAGTTTTTGATAAAGCGTGGGAAATCGCACATCAAAACACACGGTCATGCCAATGCCAACTGCCACACCGCCTAGCACACAGTGAGCCACGACAGGTGTATCGCCTGCTTCAAAGGTGCGACCTTCATCATAACTGCCCACACCGTCCGCCACTGACGCCCGAAACAAGTGGATTTTGTCGTAGCGGGCGATGAGTGTGCCTGTATTGTCAAACAGTAGGCTGGATTGGCGAAATTTGCCGTCTAATTTGCCGTCTATGGGCGTGCCATCGGGGCGAGTGGGGCAGGGCAGTGTCCCTGCCAAGATATGAATGTCCATATTACGGGCAAGGCGTGCATAAAAATCCACCATCTCATCAAAACGACTGGCAAGCTCACGTTGCGACCCCATGACACACGCATTTTCGGGCAAAACTGCCAAATCCGCCCCATTTTGTTTGGCGGTAGAGACAGCCTTTTTGATAATGGCTAGGTTGTTATCAATGTTATCTTGGGAGTTTAGCTGAATGTTGGCAATCTTTGGCATGGTTGTCCTTGTTGGTGCATGATGTTGAATTTATTATAAAGCCATTTATCAAGCTAGGCAACTTTTGGACAAATTTGGGGTGACTTGATGGTTGGCGTGATGGTCATGATGGATGGGGTTGTGATGAGATTTTAGGCAGGAAAATAAGTTATAAAATAACAATGATGGGCGTTATTGGGGTGTTATGTCGTAAAATTTACGCCTTTTGGCAAAATCTATGCAAAAATTATGCCAAAATGTTGTAAAATTTAAAAGTTAGTAGATATTTTAACAATTAGGACAGTAGTACACCCATGAGTCTCTCATTTGGCTTGGGCGTTGGCTTAAACCAATCCCAAAAACTCACCCCACAAATGCAACAGGCGATTCGTCTGCTGGCTTTGTCGCACCTTGAATTGGAGCAAGAAGTGCAGATGAAGCTAGACAGCAATCCTTTGCTTGAACGGGTTGATGAACGTGTGCAAATGGAGTTTGACGGCGATGAGCTGACTTTGGATGACTGGACAGATAATGGTTGGCAAAAAAACGATCAATCAAATACAGATAATTTTGATGAACCTTTTGACGGCGACAGCTATGATAAACTGACTGAGTCGGGGTTGGATGACGGGGCGATGGACAGTGACTGGGATAATGTCTATGCCTTTGATGTTGAATATCATGGTGATTTTGGTGTGGCAGGTAGGCATGATGATGAGCATGAGTTTTTGGGAGCGACACACACCAGTATCCAAGAGCATGTGCGTTTTCAGATGAATTTTAGTCCCATGAATGCCAAAGAGTCGCTGATTTTGGATTATTTGCTGGACGCCATGGATGAGATGGGTTATATCCGTCTGGGTGTGGATGAGTTGTATCAGAATTTGGCGACCCTTGCCAGTTTTTATCAGTGGGAAGAGACGATTAGCCCGCCTGAGATTGTCTCGGTGTTGCAACGCATTCAGGCGTGTTCGCCAACAGGCGTGGGGGCGAGAAATCTGCCCGAGTGCCTAAGATTGCAACTTGACGAGCTGACCAAAGATGACCCTGATCTGCCTTTTGCCGACGAAGCTTATATGGTGCTTGGGGCGACCACTCATTTGGAGACGAACAACATCAAGGCACTCATGCAAGACACCGACCTAAGCTCTGCTGAGATAAAAGGGACGATGGCGATTATCCGCAGTCTTAACCCCGAGCCTGCATCTGAGTTTTATAAAAATGAAGGCAGTATCGACCAAAGTATTGATATTCCTGATATTCTAGTCATTGCCTTAGAAGAGACAAAAGGCAGATATGCCAAGAAGTCACTGGCTAATGTCACCGACACCGATGCATGGCGAGTGGTGTTAAACCAAGAAGTTATCCCTAATTTGCAAATCAACCAAGAATATGCCAGTCTCATCAAAAAAGGCGATGATGGCGATGATAATATTTATCTCAAAGATAAGCTAAATGATGCCCGTCTGTTCATTCGCAGCATTGATGAGCGTAACCAAAATTTGCTTAAAGTGGCAGGCTGTATCGTTCGTCGCCAGCAGGGGTTTTTGGAGCGGGGTGTGGAAGCGATGATTCCTTTGACCCTAAAAAATGTCGCCGATGAGATTGGACTGCATGAGTCCACCGTCTCACGACTGACCACCAATAAGACCATGCTCACCCCGCAGGGCTTGTATCCCTTAAAGTACTTTTTCTCATCCAGTGTGGGCAGTGAAGATGGCGAGATATCATCAACTGCCATCTCCGCCCAAATCCAAAGCATGATTCAAAACGAAAACCCCAAAAAACCACTGTCAGATGCTTATATTACTGGCGTGTTAGAAGAGCAGGGCGTAAGTATTTCACGGCGAACCGTAACCAAATATCGTGAAGCGATGGGGATTTTGCCATCAACACTACGCAAACAAAAAATCTAGGGCGTGCCTGCCTTTGGTCTTTGCCATGAAAAATGGATTAAAGTGTTAAATTTTCATCTTATTTTATAAAAATGTTATCAATGGCAGACACGCCCTAGCCATAAAAAACTCCACGCTCAAGTGTGGAGTTTTTTCTCATGAGTGGCATGACGTGTCTTATACACCTTGGCAGTACTGATTAATCAGTTGTTGGTGTTGCTGACGTTTTGAGCTAATCTCTTGATCATTTAGGTAGACTCGCTCGCCATTGGCGTTGGTCTCAAAAATACGACCACCGATGGTTAGGTTGGCAAAGTTGGCACGCAATGACTGACAGCGATTGGCAAGCTCTTGATTTTGTAGGGCTTGATTTTGCTGTTCTAGGTCGGCAATACGCTGAGCTTCGGGTGATGGTGCTGCTTGTTGTTGGGTTTGTTCTGACAGCTGACCTGCATCAGCGACACGCCCATCATTACGCATGGAGTGAACTTTAAAATTGGTGGTATTTTTTGGTTGCATTTGGCTATAAACCACTTCGCCATGCTTGCCAATGCTCTCATAGATGGTGGTATTGGCATTGGCGGTAATGCCAAAAGTGACAACACTAAGAAGTAGGGCGGTTAAGGTATGAAGTTTCATGAAAAAATCCTTACTGTTGGACGGTGTGAATTGCCCATCCAAAATCGGCAAAAAATTAATGCTAATATTGCAACAAAACCACGATAAAATCAAGACCAATTAGGCGAATAAATGCGGTATTTGTCGCTTTTTGAACAAATTTTGGTGTTATTTGAAAAAATTAACAATAATCTTTAAAAAACTATTGGCAAAAAAGATGTTTTGGGGTAAGATAGCCAAATCTTAATTTTAATAACTAAATTTGTCAAAAGTTTTTTAACTTATAAAAATTAGTTATAGAAGTCAGCGTTCTTTATCAAAAAGACGTTTGTTAAGTCCAAGCGAATAGATTACCGTTTATTCACACCGATTTAACATTGCACAGGACTTACCGGTCTGCAAGACGACATTCTCATCTCTTTGTCAGTCCTTGTACCACGTCTTTGGTAAGTTGTGTTTGTTTAACCCCATTTTGGGAAAAAGGATTGATATGACAGAGCAAACCACCCAAGCCCCCAACATGACGGGGCATACTCAGACGGCAGACGCTGCCAAACATTTCCATGAAAATCAAGCCAAACTTGCCCGTGGCGAAACCGTTGCCATGAGTGGGGCGGAGCTACTTGTGCAAGCCTTAGTTGATGAAGGCGTAACCCATATTTTTGGCTACCCTGGTGGGGCGGTGCTACATATCTATGATGCCCTATTTAAGCAAGACAAGATTGAGCATATCCTAGTTCGCCATGAGCAGGCGGCAGGACACATGGCGGACGCTTATAGCCGTGTTACAGGACGTGCAGGCGTGGTGCTAGCCACGTCAGGGCCGGGCGTTACCAATACCGTAACCGCCATTGCCACAGCGTTTATGGATTCTATTCCTATGGTGGTACTGGCAGGGCAAGTACCGAGTACCTTAATCGGTGATGATGCCTTTCAAGAATGCGACATGATTGGCGTGTCTCGCCCTGTGGTCAAGCATAGTTTTCAAGTGCGTAACCCTGCCGAGATTCCCACGATTATCAAAAAAGCCTTTTTTATCGCAAGCTCAGGTCGTCCCGGTCCTGTGGTGGTGGATATTCCAAAGGATATGACGAACCCTGCCGATAAATTTGACTACTTTATGCCAAGCGAGATTCACATTCGCTCTTATCAGCCAACGTCCAAAGGACATAGCGGTCAAATCAAAAAAGCGGTGGATTTGCTACTGTCTGCCAAACGCCCTGTACTCTACTCTGGCGGTGGCGTGGTGCAAGGCGGGGCAAGCGATGAACTTCGTGAACTTGCCAATTTGTTAAACTTGCCCGTTACCAACACGCTCATGGGGCTAGGAGCATATCCTGCCACGAGCGAGCAGTTTGTCGGTATGCTCGGTATGCACGGCACTTATGAAGCCAACATGACCATGCACCATGCGGACGTTATTTTGGCGGTGGGGGCAAGGTTTGATGACCGTGTTACCAACAACGTCAAAAAATTCTGCCCAAACGCAACCATTATCCATATTGACATTGACCCAACGTCTATCTCAAAAACCATTAACGCTCATATCCCTATCGTGGGCGATGTCAAACCTGTCTTGACCGAAATGGTAAATATTGTCAAATCCAGCGACAAACGCCTAGACGAACACGCCCTTGCCGACTGGTGGACGCAAATCAACGAATGGCGTAAACGTCATGGCTTGCGTTATGGCGATGACACGGACGCACCTGTCCATGCGATTATGCCACAACGTGTCGTTGAAACGCTGTGCAAGCTCACGGACGGTAAAGCGATTATCACGTCCGATGTCGGTCAGCACCAAATGTTCGCCGCCCTTTATTATAAATATGACGAGCCACGCCAATGGCTAAACTCTGGCGGACTTGGTACTATGGGTGTAGGTCTGCCTTATGCCATGGCGGCAAAATTGGCTTGTCCTGAAAAGACGGTCGTTTGTATCACAGGCGAAGGCTCCATTCAGATGAATATCCAAGAGCTATCAACGTGCTTGCAGTATAATTTGCCTGTTAAGATTTTAAACTTAAACAACGCCCAACTTGGCATGGTAAAACAGTGGCAAGATATGCTGTACGAAGGTCGCCACGCCCAAAGCTATATGAAATCCTTGCCTGATTTTGTCAAACTTGCCGAAAGCTATGGGCATAAAGGCGTAAAAATCACCAACCCTGCTACTATGGAGGAGGAGCTAAAACAAGCCCTAGAAATGGATGGTTTGGTATTTATTGATGTGTATGTGGACAGAAGTGAGCACGTCTATCCCATGCAAGTGGCAGGGCAGTCCATGCGTGATATGTGGTTATCAAAAGGGGAGCGTACCTAATGGCACAGTTACAAAAACACTTGATTTCGGTACTTATGGAAAACGAAGCAGGCTCGCTGTCTCGTGTGGTTGGGCTGTTTAGTCAGCGTGGCTATAACATTGATACGCTAAACGTCGCCGCCACCGAAGACCCCACGTTATCACGGCTTACCCTGACCACGATTACCACTGCCGATAAGATTGAGCAGATTACCAAACAACTTCATAAACTCATTGAAGTGGTCAAAGTCCAAAATCTATCGGAAGTCTCTGGCGGTAGTCAGATTGAGCGTGAGCTTATGCTAATCAAAGTACGAGCGACAGGGGTATACCGTGAAGAAGTGTACCGTACGGCGGACATATTCCGAGCCCAAATCGTGGACGTGTCGGCAAACCTTTATACCATTCTTATCACAGGGGACGCAGGCAAGCTAGACGGTTTTATTGATGTCATCGGACGTGATAAAATCCTAGAAGTGGTACGCTCTGGCGTGATTGGTATTGCACGGGGCGAGCGGACGCTTTCTTTGTGATGGCAAAAGTTGTCTTAAAAGGTCATATCATCATTCCTAAAACCAATCGGCAAGTTATTTTAGATGAACTTAAAAAACACATTGACTTAACACGTCAAGAAAGTGGTTGTTTGATATTTCAAATCACACAAGACAACAGCGATGCCGATAAGTTTTGGGTTTATGAAAAATTTGTGAACAAAGAAGCCTTTGACTTTCATCAAGCTCGTGTGCGTTCGTCTGCGTGGGGCGTGGTATCTGCTGATGTAGAGCGACATTATGAGCCGTTAATCATGATAGATGATTAGTATTGATTATCTATTAAAATGATTTAAGGAGATAAAAATGATTATAGAGCTTGCCAGCCTACCGCCAATGGTGCAGGCATACATCAAAGATGAAAAACAACTACAAGTCATTGTCAAAGATGAGCAGGTGCATTTAATGCCCTTACATCAATTTGTATCACAACCAACCAAAAAATCCGATTTTGCAGGGGGGTTGGCACAATTTGCGAATTCTGACTTAATGCCAAAAGAAGAACAAGCGGTAGAGATGGCAATCAGGAAAAAAATATGGCATTGATTGATACAAATATTTTGTTGCGTTTTTTATTGCAAGACCACGATATATTAAGCCAACAAGCCAAGCAAATCATTGATGATAATGATGTGATTTGTTTAAATGCCATCATTTATGAAGTCATTCACGTATTACAAAGCGTTTATAAAATTGACGGAGCATTGATTGCTGATAAACTTTTGATACTATTTGAAAATGATGTGATTGAAAGTGAAAATAAGTCAGTTATCCTAAAATCCTTATCAATTTTTAAAGAAACTACTATGGATTGCTTGTTAATTGCTTATCGCATCATTGATAATAGCGTAATTTTTTCTTTTGATAAAAAAGTCAATAATTATCTAAACAGAATAAGTTTTTAATTAACCCACGCCCTTAAATTACGGGCATTATTTTAAGGAAACTCGTATGAGCTTAAACATCTATTATGACAAAGATTGTGATTTGTCCATCATTCAAGGCAAAAAAGTTGCCATCATTGGCTATGGCTCACAAGGTCATGCCCATGCCCTAAACCTAAAAGACTCAGGCGTTCATGTAACCGTGGGCTTGCGTGCAGGCTCTGCTTCTTGGAAAAAGGCCAAAAATGCTGGTCTAAACGTTGCCGAAACTGCCGACGCTGTTGCTGGTGCGGACGTGGTGATGATTTTGACCCCAGATGAATTTCAAAAGCAATTGTACGAAAATGACATTGAACCAAACATCAAACAAGGGGCAACGCTTGCTTTTGCTCACGGTTTTGCCATTCACTATAACCAAATTGTGCCACGCAAAGACTTAGATGTGATTATGGTTGCCCCAAAAGCCCCCGGTCATACTGTCCGTTCTGAATTTGTCAAAGGCGGTGGTATCCCTGACCTGATTGCCATTTGGCGTGATGCGTCAGGCAATGCCAAGCAAGTGGCTCTGTCTTATGCTGCTGGCGTGGGTGGTGGTCGCTCTGGCATCATTGAGACCAGTTTTAAAGATGAGACCGAAACCGATTTGTTTGGTGAACAAGCCGTTCTTTGTGGTGGTGCGGTAGAGCTTGTCAAAATGGGCTTTGAGACTTTGGTTGAAGCTGGTTATGCTCCTGAAATGGCGTACTTTGAGTGTTTGCATGAACTAAAACTCATCGTTGATTTGATGTATGAAGGCGGTATTGCCGATATGAACTACTCAATCTCTAACAACGCAGAATATGGCGAATACGTAACAGGTGTTGAAGTCATCAATGAACAATCTCGTGAAGCGATGAGAAACGCCCTAAAACGCATTCAATCAGGCGAATACGCTAAGATGTTCATCAGCGAGGGTCAGCTTAACTACCCGTCAATGACGGCTCGTCGCCGTAATACTGCTGAGCATGAGATTGAAAAAACGGGGGCAAAACTTCGTGCGATGATGCCATGGATTGGTGGCAACAAAATCATTGATAAAGAGAAAAACTAAGCACTTTTGGGTACTTTATTTTTTAAGAACAGCCGTCCGTATGGGCGGTTATTCTTTTAATGCCTTGTCAGTATGCACTAATCGGCGTATAATAACCCATTTGTGCAGATTTATTTTTGATGATGGCTCATAACATTCTTTATAATATTCACCACTTTTTAAACAGTTTGTCCGATTTTGTCATTTTATATATTTTGGCAAGTCTCATCATTGCCATCTTGATTTGGGTGGAGTCAGCGTGGGTTGCTCGTAATGGTGGTAAAATACCCCAAAACAACTTCTTTGCTGTCATCAGTATTTTGACGTCATCATGGCTTATTGTGTCGGGATTGGCGTTATACTTTTTAGAATTTGACGGGGTGCTGATGAGCGTGCCTGTGGTGTATGGCGTGTATTCACTGCTAAGCTGGATAAAAGGGGCGAAATTCATCGGCGATGACCTGCCCGATGACCCAAAGGATATCATCTTTCCACGCAAATATCTTACCTATTCACAGTCTTTTGCTTTGGTCTTTGCCGTGCTTTGCGTGGGTATGCTTGCTTTACCCTACACCAATTTATCTTTTTTGTAAAATTTATAAAAATAAATCCCCTTTTTTGGTAAAATTTTGTTATAATAGTCGTATGGTATTTATTTACCATAGTTTATGTACCATATATTGTGTTTTACTCGCCTTTGTGCGAAAAAACGACTTTGATAACTTGCGGACGAGTGCTGGTATCAGGGCGTATGTTAGATTTATTACTGAACCATTAAGGTAGCTTAACGGTTTGATGTAGAGTTTAAGCGTCGTATCTTTAACTTATTTTGCGGTTTTGGCAACATAAATATTTTCACGGCATTTTGCCATTATTTCCCCATTTTCAAGGAAAACTCTCATGTCAAACAAAGTTACTGGTACCGTTAAATGGTTCAATGAAGCCAAAGGTTTTGGTTTTATCGCCCAAGATGCAGGCGGTCAAGATGTATTTGCCCATTACAGTGCCATTACTGGTTCTGGTTTTAAAACCCTAGCCGAAGGTCAAAAAGTGGCGTTCATTCTAGGCGAAGGCAAAAAAGGCCCACAAGCCGAAGAGATTGAAAAAATCTAATTGCCAATATCATTGGCTAAGCACTCAAAGCGATTTGGGTGCTTTTTTGTTTTTGTTTTTGTTTTTGTTATTTTATGGCAATGTATTTCGGAAAAGCGTGTAGGGGTAAATTGCAATTTGCCCTATGATTGGATTTTTAAAAGAATGCCATTGCTTATTATCCAAACCACCAAAAATAAAAATGACTGCTCATTCACGTTAAGTATTTGACCAAAATTTGTAAATTTTAGACAATCTAGCATGGCATAAAGCTGATAAATGTGATATATTTTTATTAAATTTTTAAAACCCAAAAAACGGAGTAACCATGAAAGTATTAGTTGCCGTCAAGCGTGTTGTTGACCACAACGTCAAAGTGCGTGTTAAAGCAGATGAGTCTGGCGTGGACTTGACCAACGCCAAGATGAGCGTAAACCCATTTTGTGAAATTGCCATTGAAGAAGCGGTTCGCTTAAAGGAAAAAGGCGTGGCAAGCGAGATTATCGCCGTATCTATCGGCACCAGCCAATCGCAAGAACAACTGCGTTCGGCATTGGCATTGGGTGCTGACCGTGCGATTTTGGTGGAAACAGACGAAAAAGCATATCCTTTGCAAGTCGCCAAAATTCTAAAAGGCGTAGCAGAAGCCGAAGGGGCAGAGCTTATCCTACTCGGCAAGCAAGCCATTGATGATGATAATAACCAAACAGGGCAAATGCTGGCGGCACTCATGAATGTCGGTCAAGGTACTTTTGCGTCCGAAGTGGTGGTAGAAGGCGGTGCGGTCAAAGTAACTCGTGAGATTGACGGTGGTTTGCAAACCGTCAATTTGCCGTTGCCTGCGGTTGTTACTACAGATTTGCGTCTTAACGAACCACGCTTTCCAAAACTGCCTAACATCATGGCTGCCAAGAAAAAGCCACTAGACACCAAGACTCCTGCCGATTTTGGTGTGGACATGACATCTAAACTGACCACATTAAAAGTCAAAGCCCCTGCCGAACGCAGTGCAGGCGTAAAAGTGGCGAGCGTTGATGAGTTGATTGATAAACTTAAAAACGAAGCGAAGGTAATTTAAAGTAATTTCAAAATTAATTAAAAGGTGGAAATGTAGGGGTGATTTATTCACCCATAAGTCCAAATTAGGGCAAATGTGATTTGCCCTTACATCTCCCAAATTAATTTGACCATTTATTTGACTATTGTAAAGATAAAAAGGATACAACCATGACCGTATTAGTTTATGCTGAACACGACAACCAAGAATTAAAATCGGCAACCCTTGCCACAATCACCGCCGCCAGTCAAATTGACAGCGACATTCATGTATTAGTGGCAGGCTCAAACGCCCAAGCCGTTGCCGACAGTGTCGCCCAAGTATCAGGCGTGAGTAAAGTGCTACTTGCTGACAACCCTGCCTTTGCCAATCAGCTTGCCGAAAATGTCGCCCCATTGGTGGTGGAGCTTGCTGGTAATTATAGCCACATCATCGCCCCTGCGACCACGACAGGTAAGAACTTTTTGCCACGAGTGTCCGCCTTGCTTGATGTGAGCATGGTATCAGACATCACGGCAGTGATTGATGCCAAGACTTTTGAACGTCCTATCTATGCAGGTAACGCCACAGCAACCGTACAATCGGCAGAAGATAAAATCGTGCTAAGCGTGCGTGGTACAGCGTTTGACTCGGCACCTGCCACAGGCGGTAGTGCAAGCGTTGAGAGCGTGAGCGTGGGCGGTGATAGTGGCAAATCAAGCTTTGTGGGTGAAGAGCTTGCCAAATCTGACCGTCCAGAGCTAACATCTGCCAATATCGTGGTATCAGGCGGACGAGCATTGGCAAGTGGCGAGAACTTTACCAAATACATCGAGCCACTGGCGGATAAACTCGGTGCTGCCATGGGTGCTAGCCGTGCGGCGGTGGACGCAGGTTTTGTACCCAATGATTTGCAAGTGGGTCAAACTGGCAAAATCGTTGCCCCTAATCTGTACATTGCCGTGGGTATCTCAGGGGCGATTCAGCACCTAGCAGGTATGAAAGACTCTAAGACCATTGTGGCGATTAACACCGACCCAGAAGCTCCGATTGCGAGCGTGGCGGATTATTTCTTAGAAGCGGATTATCAAGTGGCAGTGCCTGAGCTGACTTCTAAGTTGTAATTGATAAGACTTATCAAAAACGCATTTGATGATATCAAGTGCGTTTTTTATTAGGCGAGTTCATACTGTATTTTTCGTCCATTTTGGATTACAATAATCGCCTTATTCTTAGCCATTTGCCGTTATCCCTGCCATGTCCGATGTGATGCCCAAAAAACTGCCCTATCTGTCGCACGAAGAGCAACAGCGAATCACTCGCCTGTGCGTTCGCTGTGCGTTGTTGCTCATGCAGTATGGGGCGGAGTCAGTGGTTGTGGTGGATTTGACCAAACGTTTGGGCGTGGCGTTGGGCGTTGGGGGCGTGGAATGCGGACTGTCTTTTAATGCCATTACACTCACCACGCTGTATAACGGGCATTGTATCACCACCGTACGCAACACCGTTCATCAAGGGATTAATGTGAGTATCTTGGTGCAGATTCAGCAGATTGTCCTAGATGTCGAACGTCAAAGACAAGCAGGCGGACGAGACGAACACGCCGTTACCCATACCGAAAAGCGACTGGACAACATCGACCGCACCACATATCCCAACACGCTCATGGCATTTTTTGTGGGTATGTCCTGTGCCTGTTTTGCTTATCTCAACGGCGGTGGCTTGGCTATCTCGCTAGTAACGCTCGTGGCAGGTTTTTGTGCCATACGCACCCGTATGTATCTGTCCGCTCATCATTTTAACCCTTTTGTGGTGGTTATTATTACCGCCTTTGTGGCGACTTTGCTTGGGGCGGTGGCGTACTTTTTAGAGCTTGGGGTCAATGCCGATGTGGCGGTGGCGTCTAGCGTGCTGTTACTGGTGCCGAGCTTTCCTATCATTAACGCCTTATCGGACATTTTAAAGGGGTATATCAACATGGGGGTAGGGCGGTGGATGTTTGCGACCATGCTGACGTTATCGGCGTGTGTGGGGATTGTTATCGCCTTGATTTTGTTACGCATACCGCATTGGGGGCTGTGATGACCGTGCTAACGCTACTGACGAATGTGGGGCTGTCTTGCGTGATTACGCTGGGGTGGTGCTTGATGTTTACGCTACCGAGACGTTATGTCGGGCTATGCCTTGTCATGACGGCATTGGGTTATGTTACCAAAACAGGGCTGTTGGCGGTGGGGAGTCATCTGGCGGTGGCGACATTTTTTGGGGCGATGTTGCCGAGCTTTTTGGGGGTGTATTTTGCTCAGCGACATGGGCTACCGCCAAAAGCACTCATCGTGCCGAGCGTGATTTTTCTCATGCCGGGTATCGTGGCGTATAAGGCAATGGTGAGTATGGTGCAGATAGGGTATTTTGGGTTTAGTATGGAGCTGTTTGTACTGATGATGACGTACTTTTTTGAAGCGATTTTTGTCATCTCGGCATTGGTGTTGGGGCTGTCGATTCCAGGGATTTTGTTTTATCGCAGAAAGCCGATTGTGTAGTTACGGCTGTCCCAACACTTCATTCATAAGCTGATGATAAGCGATAGCCCCTTTGGACGACTTTTCGTACTCAAAAATGGACTTGCCAAAACTCGGAGCTTCTGCCAATCGGATACTTCTTGGAATGACGGTTTTGTACAGTTTTTCGCCAAAATAATTTTCAAGCTCCGTCGACACATCTTGAGCAAGCGTACTTCGCCCGTCATACATCGTCCGCACCACGCCACGAATGTGCAGTTTGGGGTTGATTTGAGTGAGCTTTTCAATCGTATCTATCAAATCAGCAATGCCTTCTAGGGCAAAATACTCGCACTGCATGGGGATAATCACGCCGTCTGTGGCGACAAGGGCGTTCACGGTCAGCATACTTAGGCTTGGGGCACAGTCCATGATGACATAGTCATAGTCCAGTTTGGCGTTTTGTAGGGCGTTTTTTAATAAAAGCGGTGCATCCGCCACGTCCGCAAGCGATACATCAATCCCTGCCAAATCACGGTTTGCCCCCACCACATCAAGGTGCTGACTTGCCATAATGGTTTTGACCAGTGGCACGTCATCAAGCAACACGTCCGCCACCGTATAATCAAGCTCATTTTTGTCAAGCCCCAGACTGGTTGTGGCGTTACCTTGTGCGTCAAGGTCAATGAGTAGCACACGCTTTTTGCCGATAAGTGCCAACGCACTTGCCAGATTAACCGCCGTTGTGGTTTTGGCGACACCGCCTTTTTGGTTGGCGATTGCGATAATTTCCATAAAATACCTTTACTATCAATTTGTTAGATTAGGGCAAATTACCCATACATTACCCCATTCTCAACTTTACACAAGTGATTGATTTATCAAGGGCGAATTGCAATTCGCCCCTACAATCCCAAAAATAATTATTAGATAATCAATAAGTTACCGTTTTAAGTTGAGAGTGAAGTATACATTTTAATTTTTGGCTCTGGTTCAAAAAGTATGCTACAAGGAAAACCGTTCGTGGCGAGCTTGTCGAACCATAACGGTTTTCCTACCCTTCGACAAGCTCAGGGTGAACGGAAAACCTAGTTCAGCATACTTTTTAGACTACTACCTAATTTTTAAAATAACTTTAATGCGTCAAATACACCACACACCGCTCATCGCTCATTTGTGGCACGTTAATGGGTTTGACTTCAATTTGCCAATCTGTCAAATTTACCACATCCTCGCTTGTTGGTGCTTTGCCTTTCATGGCGTACAGCACACCGTCCGCCTTCAAATAAGGCTTGGCAAGATTGACAAAATCATCAAGGCTGGCAAACGCCCGAGACGTGATGACATCAAACGCCCCGTCAAAGTCCTCAATGCGACTTGCCACAGGATTGACGTTGGCAAGTCCCAACTCGCCCACCATTTGACGGATAAACCGCACCTTTTTGCCATTGCTATCAAGGGCGGTAACGTGCCAATCAGGTCGCATAATGGCGATAATCACAGACGGCAACCCTGCCCCCGTGCCAATGTCAAGCACGCTTACGCCTGATTTATCGGCAAACGGTAAATCCGCCACAATCGCCAAACAGTCCAAAATATGCTTGATAAACGCCTCTTTTGGGGCGGTAATGGCGGTGAGATTATACGCTTTTGTCCAAAGCAGAAGATTATCCAAATAGCCGAGCAGTTGCTTTATTTGTACTTCACTAAATGTTAAATTTAGCTTATCGGAGACACGCTCTAATTCATGAGCAAATTCATCGGCATGGGCGGATATTTTATGATAAGTCATGTTTTTATAAATAATAATTGGGTTGTTTAAGTTGATTTTAACGGCTTTTTGCTATACACCCTTCGACAAGCTCAGGGCGAACGGAAAAACACCGCCAATTTGTAAATCCCCTATTTTATCACGTTTTAATCTGTTAAAATATCCCTTTTTCATATTTTAATAACAACAATGACCGACCAATTCGCCCCCTACCGCCTGCCCCACACCGCCTTAAAACGCTACACCGACACCCACGCCCTACCACCCGACAGCACGCACGCAAGCCCCACACCGCACCACTTTGGGCAACGCCGAGCTGTCAATGCCATACAGACCGCCCTTGACATCAAAGCCAACGGCTACCACGTCTTTGCCGTGGGCGAAAACGGGCTAGGCAAACGCACGCTCATCACCCGTCTGCTTGCCGAACGTGCCAAACACGAGCCGACCCCGCCCGACTTGGTTTATGTGCATAATTTTGACGCACCCCGCCACCCGATTGCACTTACCCTACCAAGCGGTCAAGGGGCGATTTTTGCCAAAGATATGCACAAACTTTGGCATGAATTATATAAAAAAATCATCGCCAAATTTAATAGCATCAGCTACCAAAACAGCATTACCGCCATTAAGCAATCCGCCCAAAAACAAGAAAGGCAATTGCTTGATGAAATCAATGCCACCGCCAAAAGTCATAATTTGACCCTACTTCATTCTGCCGACCAAAAAGCGATATTTACGCCCATTGACGACAAAAAACCCATTAACAATACCGCCCTTGATAAATTACAAAAAAAATTAACCAAAATAAACATAGAATTGGACAATTTAGATGATGAAGTCAATCAAAAAATAGATGAACTTCACGAAACTTTGTTAATCAAAATCATCACACCATTATTTACACCTATTTTAAAAAAATATGGCAATAAACACGATAAAAAAATCAGTCAATATTTAACCGACTATCAAAAAGACATCATAGAAAATATCCTATTTATCGTAGAGCATGATGAAGACTTTATGGTAAAAACGGCAAATATCCCCAATCGCTATTATGTCAATGTGGCGGTCAGCCATACGCCAAATAGCGGTTCGCCCATTGTCTTTGAAGATATGCCGACCCACCCCAATCTTTTGGGGCATATTGAATACATCACTCAGCTTGGCACGATTTTGACAGACGCAAGCATGATACGGGCAGGGGCATTGCATAAAGCCAATGGCGGATATTTGTTATTAGAAGCGTCATCGTTATTAGAACACCCCTATGCGTGGCAAGGATTAAAGCGAGCCTTACAATCAAAATCTCTTAGCATATCAAGCCTAGAACAAATGCTAACTCTAACAGGCTCGGTATCTTTATCGCCTGATAGCACGCCATTATCCGTCAAGGTGATATTATTGGGCGAGCCTGATTTATATTATGAATTGTTAGAATTTGAACCTGAATTTAACAACCTATTTAAAATCCGAGCCGATTTTAATGATACTTTGCCACGCAATCACGACAGCGAATTATTTATTATTGGCAAAATCGCCGACATGATAAAAAAACAAGCATTACCCACATTTGATAATACCGCCTTTGGGGCGATATTGGACGAATTGTCCGTCTATGCCGATGATAAAGACAAATTGGATTTTCATAGCGACAGATTATTACAACTTGTGGTAGAATCGGCACGGCAGTTTTATTTAAATCATTCTGATGATACTGATAATAAAAATAGCCCAAAAACCGTCAATAAAACCCACGTCCAAAATGCCTTAGACGACATCAAAGAGCGAAAAGGTTATTTAAAAGAACTGTATTGGCAAGAGATTCAAAACGGACAACAGCTTATCAATACCACAGGAAAAATGGTCGGGCAAATCAACGCCTTGACCGTGATTGCCTATGCCGACAGCGAATTTGGTTTGCCTGCCCGCTTGACCGCACTCATCGCCCCCAAGTTTGGCACAGGCGAAATCCTAGACATAGAGCGAGACGTGGAGCTTGGCGGAAGTCTGCACGCCAAGGGAATGCTCATCATGACGAGCTTTTTACGCTCATTATTTAGCCAATTTGCCGAACTGAACTTCTCAGCAAGCCTTGCCTTTGAGCAAAGTTACGCCCACATTGACGGCGACAGTGCCACCCTTGCCGAATGTGCCGTGCTACTGTCCGCCCTTGCAAATGTGCCGATAAATCAATCACTTGCAATCACAGGCTCCATGAATCAGCTTGGGGACGCTCAGGCGATTGGCGGTGTGAACGAAAAAATCATCGGCTTTTTTGACGCTTGCTTTGAGCGTGGACTAACAGGCGAGCAAGGCGTGATTATCCCAAAAACCAACATCGGACAACTCATGCTCCCTGATAACATCGTGGGGGCGGTAGAGCGTGGCGAGTTTCATATTTATGCGGTGAGTAGCATTTATGAAGCGTTGTTTATTTTGACCGATATGCCGATTCATGATAAAAATAAAAAAGGCGATTATAAAAAGGATACGCTATTTGGCAAAATTGTAAGACGGCTTATACAATGGGAAGATGATGATAAAGAGAAATGAAAAACTGGCATATTATTAAAGGTGTGTACTAAGTCGTATGGTAGGGGCTGGCTCTACACGCCCGATAATACCCACAATCCAATAATTTCAACAAAATGACACATTCTCAAAATAGGCAAACCATTCGCCTACAATATTATGATTACACCAATCATGGTTATTATTTTATTACCATTTGTTGTATTAACCGATTGCATTTATTTGGTCATATCATAGATAATCAAATGATATTAAATGATTGTGGAAAAATCGCTCATGATACTTGGCTGGATAATCAAAATAAAAGACGAAATATTCAATTACATGATTTTATCATCATGCCAAATCATATGCACGCCATTATAGAAATAAAAGAGCAATTACCAAATATTCATCAAGATAAATTTATCAGTCAATCCAATACCATAGGTTCTATTGTTCGTGGCTACAAATAAAGCGTGAGCAGTCAATTAAAACATATATTTAATCATTCGGTTTGGCAGAAAAACTATTATGAGCATATTATTAGAAATGAACAATCTTATCAAATGATTTCAGAATACATCAGTAATAATCCTGCATTGTGGGAACAGGATAGGTTTTATGAGATTTGAAGAAATAGATTTGTGTTTTTAATATTTACTGCAGGCTTTGTAGGGGCGTGCTGAGCACGCCCCTACGTCCACATATCAGAAATTTATAGTAACTTTTAAAATTAGATATGTATAGTATATCCCCACAACACACCCCTTTTAAAAACCAAAACCCAAAAACCTACACCCCAACAATCCCAACTGCCCCATAATAAAACGGATATGCCACCGTTATCACACATTCGCCTATCCAGATGTTTTTAAAATAAAATTCCCCAATCTTATCATGGCATACATACCCACTATCATCCGTCATAAACACTGCCTTTAATTCATGTAATGGCAGGCGAATGCCCAGACCATGTGCTTTTAATACCGCTTCTTTAATCGTCCAATAGACAAACCACAATTTATCATCTTGACTTTGTTGCCAAGCGTAATATTCATCATCATGAAAATAACGTTTGGCAAGGGCGTTTTTATTTACATGACGATTGGTGTTTTCAATATCCACGCCGATATTTTGAATGGTTAAACTATATATTAGGGCATAATCAGTTTGGCAATGAGATTGATTAAAATGCAGATTGGGGATATTTTTTATAAAGGGTTTGCCATTGTCTTTTTTATCATAAATGGGTATGGGTAAATGATTGTTTTGGCAAAAGTGCATTAAATGAGCATGGCGATGATTGGCAATGATTTTTTTTTTATCAAGCGGTGTTAAATTATCCAAGATAATATTTGATAATGGCGTATGGTATAAATAAATCATAAGCAAGATATAAAAACGATATTGAGATTTTTAAAATAACGGTCGGTGTAATTGTGGTATAATAATCGCCAATACCCATTTTGTCTAGCCCCCTGCCATGACCGCCAAAACCACAAAAACGAAACTTGCCACCGCCAAAACTGCCGACACGCCAGCGTCTCGCCCGATGAATGCCGACAAGCGTGAGCGGTTCTTTGCCAAGCTGTCCGAGCATATCAAAGAGCCTGTAACTGAGCTGAACTACTCGTCCGATTTTGAGCTACTCATCGCTGTCATGCTCTCCGCCCAAGCCACCGACAAAAGCGTGAACATCGCCACCGCTCGCCTATTTCCTGTGGCAAACACCCCGCAGGCGATTTTGGATTTGGGGCTGGACGGCTTAAAGAGTTATATCAACTCAATCGGGCTGTACAACTCAAAAGCGACCAACGTCATCAAGACCTGCCAAGACCTGCTAGACAAGCATGGCGGACAAGTGCCACGCACCCGAGCCGAGCTAGAAGCGTTGGCAGGTGTGGGACGAAAGACCGCCAATGTCGTGCTAAACACCGCCTTTGGCGAGCCTGTCATGGCGGTAGATACGCACATTTTTCGGGTAGGCAATCGCACGGGACTTGCCACAGGCAAAACGGTGCTGGCGGTAGAAAAGGCTCTCATGACACGCATTCCTGCCAAATATCTGGTGGACGCTCATCATTATCTGATTTTGCATGGGCGTTATACCTGCATGGCTCGCTCGCCAAAATGTGGCTCGTGCGTGGTGTTTGATGAATGTATGTTTAAGGATAAGGACAAATGGGCAGATTTAGCGTAACGATTTTTAAAAAGGTAGTTGGCGTATTGGGAATATCGGCGATAAGCCTATTTTCATCGCTAAGTTTTGCAGGCGGAGATAATTATTCTATTAAAATCAATCAAATCCAAACGCTTGCCAAACACAAACACATCATTTATCTTGAAAAATTATCCCCCGAACCAAGCCTTCAAAATGAATTTAGCGGTTGTAAAGATATAAAAATTACGGTTGATTATAAATTTAAAGAAAATAAAATCCGCCAATTTTTATTGTACATTCAATTATTATTTGGTGCTAATTCTGAATTTCATCAAGGCGTTAAGCAATTAAATGATAATATCGTCAAATTAAATCATCAGCTAACCCAAAATCCAAATATCATTTATGAGACCGATGATGTAGAAGCCTTTTATCCTGATAAAAATAATAAATGTCATTTTTATAGTAAAACCTTAGAAGTATATGATGATAAAGAAGCATATATTCAGTTTTTTGTGAGATAAAGTGATGATAATTTGCCAATCAGTAAAAATGAAAAATTGGTTTAAATAATCATTAATTTAAATTTCATATAGGTAAAAATGTTTGGATTATGGTTAAGTGTTAATTTTATTTTTCCCTTACTGGCGGTTTATTGGCTGGTCAGTCCGATATTTCTATTGCCCAAAAAACAGCTTAGCCGTATCAATGTCTTATCCATCATTATGATTATGGCGTTGTTGGATTTGGTGTGGCTTGTTATCATAGTAACAACCAAAGACGGGGTGCAAAATGCCGATTTCATTATGTTTGTGATTGGGGCTGTTTTATGGATGTGTTTGGGGGCAAGGCTGTTTTATCAACATGGACAGCGTTCGGTAGCGGTCGCAAAAAGCAAACCATCAGAGCAAATAATAACAAAAACGACTGTCAATGATAAAATCACGGCATCTATGCATGATATTGATGAAAGCCAAAACAGTTATGTTGATAAAGACGAAAAATTAATTAACGACAAGCAAATCAATCATACTGATAAAAACGAAAAGTTAATTAATAGTAAGCCAATCAATCATGATGATAAGAGCGGTGATGATAACAGTAATAATGATAAAATGAGCGACAATAACCATCAAAATGACATATCGGACAATGTACCATTAATACCCCAAGAATTAACATCGCAAGAATTAATGCCACAAGAAACGTCCCAACAAAACCCTGATAGCCACAAACAGCCCAACCAAAGCGATGATGATTGGCAAGCATATAAACAAAAAATGGAGCAAGCGTGGGCGGACACAAGAGTGAAGCTCACCCAAAAATCAGAACAGCATAAGAAATAAAAAACTAAAAAACAACTGCCGATCTGGCATATCGGCTATGGCAGGTTTTTCCATAGCCGATATTAATCATCAAATGGATTCTTGGTTGTCTAAAACAGCCCCACAATCTCCCCATCAACCACATCAATGCTCATGGACGCAGGGGCTTTGGGCAGTCCAGGCATTTTCATGATGTCGCCACAGAGTGCGACCAAAAACCCAGCCCCGTGCGAGATGGTAATTTCACGCACGCTGATGGTAAAATCTGTGGGTCTGCCTAGGGCTTTGGTGTCATCAGAGAGCGAGTATTGGGTTTTTGCCATGCAGATGGGCAGGTGTGATAAGCCTAATTTGTCAATGGCTTTGATGTCAGATAAGGCTTTGGCACTAAGTGACACACCGTCCGCCCCATAGATGGTCGTGGCGATGGCGGTGATTTTATCGCTGACACTGGCGTTATCATCGTAGGTCAGAGTGAAATGGTTGGGGGCGTGCGTGGCATCGATGACTTTTTGGGCAAGGTCAAGACCGCCTTGCCCGCCTTTTGCCCAGACATCACACAGTGATACCGCCACACCCTTGTCATGACAGGCTTGTTCTATTAGGGCAAGTTCGGCATCGCTGTCGCTGACAAAGCGGTTGATGGCGACCACCACAGGCAGACCAAAGGCGGATTTCATGTTGTCGATGTGTTTTAGTAGGTTGGGCAGTCCTTGGGACAGAGCGGAGAGATTCTCGCCAGTCAAGTCATCTTTGGCGACCCCGCCATTGTATTTTAAGGCACGCACGGTTGCCACGACCACGACTGCATCGGGGCGAAGCTCTGCCAGTCGGCATTTGATGTTACAAAACTTCTCCGCCCCCAAATCCGCCCCAAAGCCTGCTTCGGTCACCACATAGTCGCCCAGTGCCAGCCCGAGTCGTGTCGCCACGACCGAGTTACAGCCATGGGCAATGTTGGCAAAAGGCCCGCCATGAATGAGTGTGGGCGTGCCTGCCATGGTTTGAACTAGGTTGGGGGCAAAAGCGGTTTTGAGTAGGGCGGTCATCGCTCCTTGGGCGTGCAAATCTTTGGCGAACACGGGCGTATTATCAAAGCGGTAAGCGACCATCATGTTGCCCAGTCGCTCTTTTAGGTCGTCCAAATCCCGTGCTAGGCAAAACACCGCCATAATCTCAGACGCCACGGTAATGTCAAAACCATCAGGGCGAATCACGCCATCACTGGGTTTGCCCATGCCACCCATGATGTGACGAAGAAAGCGGTCGTTCATGTCCAAGGCACGTCGCCACAGCACTTTTTTGGGGTTGATGCCCAGCTCATTGCCGTGATGAATGTGGTTATCAATCAAGGCGGACAGTAGGTTATTGGCACTGGTGATGGCGTGAAAATCACCCGTAAAATGCAGGTTGATGTCTTCCATGGGGACGACCTGTGCCTGACCGCCCCCTGTCGCTCCGCCTTTGATGCCGAACACAGGACCGAGCGATGGCTCACGAAGGGCAAGCACGGCACGCTCACCGAGTGCGGTTAATGCATCGCCCAGCCCGATGGCGAGCGTGGTTTTGCCTTCGCCAGCAGGCGTGGGGTTGATGGCGGTCACTAAGATGAGCTTGCCTTGGCGGTCAGTGGTCGGGGTGTGTCGGATTTTGGCTTTGTATTTGCCGTAGTGTTCAATGTCGTCGTCGGACAGCCCGAGTTTGTGGGCGATGTCACTGATGGGGGCGATGGTCGCCAGGGCGTTACTGGCGATTTGGGCGTCGGTCAGTTGGGTCATGATAAGTCCTTAACATCGTGTCAATGTGGGTAAATGGAATGTGATTAAATGGGTTGTAGGGGCGAATCACATTCGCCCTTGCTAAATCAAACACTTACACCTAACAAACTTAATATTTACCACAGGCTTTGTAGGGACGTGCTGAGCACGTCCTTTGATAACATGCCAATTTTTATAGGCGTACGCAACACGCCCCTACATCCACAAATCATTGTGTTTGTAGTAATTTTAAAGTTTATTGGGTGTAGTCGTCATTATTGATAAAATGATTATAATGTCATAACAGAACATTATTATGACATTATAATCATTTTATCAGCAAAAAGCCATGACAAAATTAGGGTTATGATTGTCGGGCGGGTGTTTTGCCAAGCAGTGCAAACGCCACCCACAAAGGTCCAATCAGCAAAAATTGCAAATCTTCAAAAAATGACGGCTTTGCCCCTTCGATCTTATGCCCGACAAATTGCCCAATCCACGCCACCACAAACACCCCAACCCAAAACCAAATACCAACAGGGGCAAACACGGCAATACCAAGACACAGCCCATAAAAGGCAAGCATGGCAACAAAGGACGACAAAGACAATCGCACATAAAACCACAGCACGCCTATCGTAACGACTGCGAGCAGATACACAGAAATGTGATAAAGCAGGGCGACTATGGTCAAAAAGATAATCGGCACACAGATATAATGAATGCGTTTGTTCGTGGGATTTTGATGGCTGACGGCATATTCGGACAGCCAAAGTGATAAGGGTTTTTGCGATTTAAATGGGTGCATAAAATGTCTTTATTTTAGGCTTGTTAAAAGAATGGGTTAATTTATTGTTAATACAGCTAACAAAATTAAACTTTACTACGGAAACCGTTCACCCTGAGCTATGCCTGCGGGTCGGTTTCCGTTATGGTTCGACAGGCTCACCACGAACGGAAACCATAGTGCTTTTTCATCTTGTAAAGTGCAATTTAACCCATGATAAAAATATTGTCAATCGTTTGCTATGATAAAGATTTAATATTTAAGATTTTTAAATGACTGCTAAATGACTTTTTGGTTATTTATTTTCGGCTTTATTTATCTTTTCGCTCCGATACCACCCATATAACCCAACAATGGCATTAACCTGATAAACCATTGTCTGAATAGCAAAAATATAATTGGCGGTCATGATATTGACAATAAGCCAAACCATATTAACAATAATCCACAAATACCAATTAAAAGAATATCGCATTATCATCGTGGCTTGGGCGGTAACGGATAAAATAAATGCCAAAATGTTAATGGTATAAAAGCTAATCCCCATAAAGGTAGTGCCGTCATCTTGATAAATGGCGTAATTATGAGTGGTAAGCCAATCATTGATAATTGGAAATAAATAAATGCCAATAGTGATAAATAAAACGGTAATTATCCACACATATTTATTTGCCGATTGCGGAAGCATATCGCCGTCTGCGTCCGTGTTCTTTTTCCAATAAATCACGCCCCAAACGTGCGTAAAAAAGTTAAAGAGTGGGGCAAGCATGAGTCCAATCGCTCCACGACTGCCCTGCACGACCACTTCGCCTGCCGTGGCAAGCATACCAAAGCCGTTGCCCATGACGTTTTTGCGAAAGGACAAGCCGACCACGCACAAAAGCCCGATGTAGGAGACGATAAGATAAAACCAGTCAAGCCCTGTGTGTTCGGTGGTTTGCCAAAAGCCGACAAATAGGGCGATGACCCCAACCACAAACCAAGCGATTATCCATTGCTTTGACCAATCTTTATCGCCAAATCCTGTGATGTTATCCAAAAATTTAAATTGCATGGGTGTCCTTAGTGAAGTTATTTCAAAAAACTTAAAAGTGATTTTAATCTAATCTTAACCTAAAATGGTGGTTTGTTGATTATTGGGTGATTTTTGGGTGTGAGATTAAATTAATAACTCTCCCTTGATGAATCAGTCACTGATATTAAGGCTAAACATGGGGCTGATTTAAAAAAATTCCAATAAAACCTACTCACACCGCCATCGCACACGCAAAGCCACTTGCCCATGCCCAGTGAAAATTATAACCGCCAAGCTGACCTGTGACATCCAGCACTTCGCCGATAAAGTATAGACCATCGCACAGCTTACTCTCAAAGGTTTTGCTAGATACATCACGGGTATCCACACCGCCAAGGGTTACTTCTGCCACTCGGTAGCCTTCGGTGCCTGATGGCTTGATTTGCCAGTCGTTTAGGGTATTGCCAAGCGTGATGAGTTCTTTGTCCTTGATGTTGGCAAGATCGCTGTCTTTGTGCTGTTGCCAAAAATGGCTCTCTAACGCCAATAGCAGTTTTTTGGCAAAATAGGGTTGTAAGGCGGTGCGAATGTGCTGTTTGGGGTGCGTGTGTTTGTGTTTGATTAACAGCTCGCCTGCACTCATGTGTGGCAGTAGGTTAATGTGAATGTACTCGCCGATTTGCCAGTAGTTGGATAGTTGAAGCATGGCAGGGCCTGACAGTCCCCGATGGGTAAACAGTAGCGGTAGGGCAAATTGGGCTTTGTCATTAAAGGCGATGACGTCCATGCTGATACCGCTTAGCTCTTTTGCCATGGCTCCGATGTGGTCGGTAAAGGTAAATGGCACAAGCCCTGCCGATGTTGGCAGTATCTGATGTCCAAACTGCTCGGCAACCTGATAGCCAAAACCGCTCGCCCCAAGCGTGGGAATGGACAGACCGCCTGTGGCGATGATGAGTGAGTGGGCAGACAGGGTATGCTCACGGTTGTCTTTGTGCGTGGTTAGGGTGAATGTGTCGCTCTTGTTGATGGTGCTGATTTTGGTGTTTAGCCAGATGGTTACGCCATGATGGTCGCATTCGGTCAGGAGCATGTTTAGGATGTCTTTGGATGAGTCATCGCAGAACAGTTGCCCGTGCGATTTTTCATGAAAACCAATGCCATGCTTATAGACATAATTCATGAAATGATGGGGCGTGAATTTTGCCAATGCCGACCGTACAAAATGCGGATTATGGCTGATAAAATGCTCAGGACGCACGTCCATATTGACGAAGTTACACCGTCCGCCCCCTGACATGAGAATTTTTTTGCCAGCTTTGTTGGTGTGGTCAAGCACCAACACGCTTTTGCCACGCTGGGCAAGATGAAAAGCACAAAACAGCCCAGAAGCCCCTGCACCGATGATGATGGCGTCAAAGTGGGTGGCGGGCTTAGGCGATGATGGGGTCGGATGAGTCATGATGGTGTGATGATTTGATGATGAGTGTCAAAGGATAAAGGATAAAAATAAAGTGGGCATAAAAATTGCTTTATTTTACCAAAAATCTGTGTAAAAATCTTAAATTTTTACACAAAAACACCCCATTTTAGGGTATCATACGCCCATATTTTTATGTTTAACTCGCCATGTCTAACGATAAGCCCAACAAGACTAGCATTTTTACCCTGCCCAATAACTTGACGATTGCTCGCATTGTCATGATACCGCTGTTCGTGGCGATTGCGTACATGCCCCCCGCACTTGGCATTGGTGTGCCTGCCATTCCTGATAACGCCATTGCTCGCCTTGGCATGCTAGAATACAGCGATAACATGCTCCGTCATTTTTTGCTGACGTTTGTTTTTATATTGGCGGCAGTGACCGATTGGCTCGATGGCTATTTGGCACGTAAATTGAACCAGAGTTCGGCATTTGGACGCTTTTTAGACCCTGTGGCGGATAAATTGATGGTGGCAGCAGCACTGATTGTTTTGGTGCAGTGGCATCCAAACATCGTGATGGCGATTAGCGCCATTGTCATCATCTCTCGTGAAATTGCTGTGTCTGCACTGCGTGAGTGGATGGCAGAGCTTGGTAATCGTACCAGTGTGGCGGTCTCATATGTGGGTAAATTAAAAACCACATTTCAAATGATTGCCATTATTGTGTTGCTGCTTAACTGGGAGAGTTTGGAGACGTTGGGTTATGCCTTGATGGTTGTTGCGGTGATATTAACCTTATGGTCAATGATGATTTATCTTAGGGCGGCATGGCCTTATTTAAAGCAAAATTAAATTTGAAGTAAAATTAACAAAAATCCACAATCATGTGTAAGTTGCGTATAATCGCCAAAAATGGCTTATGATATAATAAGCCGTTTTTTCTGTGGCTTATGCCATTTTATCATTTCATCATGGCTAAAAATATGTCAAAATTCACCTGTTCGCCCCGTTTTTCCATCCTAGCGATTGCTTTGTCTTTGACTCTGCCCCTGCCAGCGATGGCACTGTCTGCTGATACCGCCAAAAGCGATGGCAGTGTATCAAGTTTATTCGCCCAGCAACCCAAATCAAAATTTTTACCTGTTCATCAGGCTTTTAACGTCTCTGCCCATCAGCAAGGCAACCTACTCACACTCACATTTGGCGTAACGCCTGGGCATTATGTATATAAAGATAAAATCAAACTGACCTTACCTGATGGTGTGAGTATGGGAACATGGTCATTTAATAAAACACACACCATGATAGATGACCCTGAGTTTGGACGGGTAGCGGTGTTTGATGATGACGTGGTGGCAACTGTTAAATTGACCGCCAGTGCTGATACAAATGCTCCGATAAGTATCCGCTGGCAGGGCTGTGCCAAGGCGGGGCTATGCTATCCTCCTGAGACGCTAAATACCACCATCAATCTGACAGGCAGTTCTGATTCATCAAAAAATAATGACACAGGCACTCAGAGCGCAAATAAGACAAGCCCATCTAGAAAAGGTGCACCCAAAGACTCAGGGTCTGGCTTAAATAATGACTCAAACCATGCTTTGGATAAAAGAAATCCAAATGTAGCACCTGCCCAATCTGGACAGACAGCGACAAATCAAAATGAGGTGAGTTTATCCACCAACCAAAATGCCACGCTTGATCAAACATCATCAACCCCATCATCGCCATTGGTAACTCATGTGCTTGATGATGAGCAAGGGGGGGTCATGGGTGAGCCAAATATGGGTTTGGACAGTCATACCTCTGATGGTATGGTCAATCTCTCAACCAATGCCTCAACCAATACCCAAACCAATACCCAAACCAATACCCAAACCAATACCCAAACCAATACCCAAACCAATACCCAAACTAAGACAACCTTAGACACCAATCATCAGGCGCTCAGCAGCCAAAGCGACCCCTTTGGTATTAACAAAAACCCTGCTTTGGCGGTATTGTTGCTCTTTTTGGCAGGATTGTTGTTATCCTTTACACCATGTGTCTATCCAATGATACCGATTGTTGCTAATATTGTAACGCACAACAAATCTAACACCGCTTTAAAAGGCTTTGTTTTGTCGGGCAGTTATGGGCTGGGCGTAGCAACCGCTTATGGCGTACTGGGGGGATTGATTGCGTGGTTTGGGCAGGCATTGGGTGTGCTTGGACTGTTACAAAATCCTTATGTGTTGGGAATATTTGCCATTATTTTTGCCTTGCTTGCCTTGTATATGTTTGATGTTGTTAAGATAACATTGCCATCTGGGGTGCAAAATATTTTACACAGAAAGTCTCAATCTGCTGACGATAAACTGGGCAGTGTCGGTGGTAGCTTTATTGCTGGGGCGTTATCGGCATTGGTGGTATCGCCTTGCGTGTCTGCCCCCATGGCAGGAGCTTTGACGGCGGTTTCGGTAAGCGGTAGTGTGCCTTTTGGTTTTATTGCTTTATTCTCTTTGGGGTTGGGGCTGTCTGTGCCACTCATGTTCATCGGTTTGGCACAAGGTAAGTTCATGCCAAAAGCAGGCGAGTGGATGAACCGTGTCAAGGAATTTTGTGGATTATTATTACTGGCGGTATCGCTGTCTTTGTTGGAGCGACTGCTGCTGTCGCCTGTCATGCTTGTCATTTGGGCGGTGTGGTTTGCGATGACGGCGGTATGGCTGTTTAGAATAAAAAATATGGCATCCCATGCCTTTGCCTTGGTAGGGGTTGTTTGGACGGCGTGCCTTGTGGTGGGAGCAAGCATGGGGGCAAATGACCCATGGCGACCTTTGAGCAAACTTGGGACAACAGCGACCATCGCAGATGCTAGGGCAGATATTAAGATAAGCAGTCTGGATGAACTTGACCCCATTCTTGCCAGTCATGAAAAAGTACTGGTGGATGTAACCGCCGATTGGTGTGTGGAATGTCGCATCATGGAACGCACACTGTTTACCAACCGCCCCGAGGTGCTGTCAAATTATCAAGTTGTTAAACTGGATATCACTGAGACCAATGACGACAGCCGAGCCGTATTGGCACGTTATGGACTGTTTGGGCCACCTGCATTGCTCATTTATCAGCAAGGACAATTACAAACCATGTTGCTCGGTGAGGTTAAGCGTACCGATTTTGAGGCTGCATTGGCAAAATTTTGATGATTTTTTAAATAATTAGGGTGTGCCTACCTTTTGTGTTTTTCATACAAATACCAAAGGTAGGCACGTCCTAATTGCTATTTGATTTACAATTTACAAGCATGTTTGATTTTTGTTAAAATATGCTGTTTGTTCTAGTGTATAATGATTGATAAAATTAGATAAGATTTAGATACATGATGCCCAATGTACCGCTCTTATTTGATGAGTGGCTAACATCATTTGCGTTATGTGCTTGTGTGAGATATTTATGAGTTTTATTCCAAAGCGATTGAGCCTTGCTGTGTCATTCTTGTTACCATGTTTGGGTGTCATGAGTGGGCAGGCATGGGCAGAAGAGATGATACTACCCATCTTTGATGAGCGTGTGCAGATAAGTGAGCTTGACATTGCAAGCCCCATATACGATGAACGGCTGTTTTTTGATTGTGCGTCTGTGTTAAATGATGGCGAGCGTTTGGCATGTTTTGATAGCATTGCCCTAGGTAGGGTGCCAAGTGTGCTTCATGAAAAACGTCCCCTTGATTTAAAACAGACATTTGGACATCTTATAAAAGGCAGTCCACAAATTGCCTTTATTGAGCCTGTCAAGTATTCATCGGCCATTGATATGACTTTAACAGACGATGGCATGAATGAGATGAGTGATGATATGAGTCCTAACATCAGTGCCAGCGGCTTTGGTAGTGTGGATGGTGGTAGATACACTCCGATGAGTCTGGCTTATGATTTAGACAAAAACAGCGGCGGACTGTGGAGAGCTCGCCCCTACAACCCCATGTATATCTTGCCAATCTTTGTTAATACCAAGCCCAACCGCTCGGTTGGCACACCAACCCAAAAGACCCAAAATTATACCCAAAACGAGCATCGCAGTACTGAGTTAAAATTTCAGGTGTCTTTTAAATCCAAAGTTGCTGAGGACTTATTTGACAGCAACGCAGACATGTGGTTTGGTTATACCCAGCAGTCGCACTGGCAGGTGTATAACGAAGATAATTCACGTCCATTTAGGGCTCATGATTATGAGCCAGAGTTATTCATCACTCAGCCTGTGGCAGCACAGTTGCCCTTTGGTGGTAGGTTGCGTATGTTGGGTGCAGGTGTGGTACATCACTCAAATGGTGAGGATGACCCGCTGTCACGTTCGTGGAATCGTGCCTATGCCATGGCAGGAGCAGAGTGGGGTAAGTTTACGGTCATGCCACGTGTGTGGGGGCGTATCCTAAAAAAGGACAATGGCTCCAAGCCCAACGATAATCCTGATATCATGGATTATTATGGTTATGGTGATGTGCGTTTTATGTATCAGTTTGATAAGGGTAATAACGTATCAGGCACTTTGCGTTATAATCCTAAGAACAGCAAAGGAGCGATTCAACTTGACTATGTTCGCCCCATCGGCAAAGGCGTAAGTGGTTATGTTCAGCTGTTTCATGGCTATGGCTCATCCATCATTGATTATAATCATGAGTCTACAACCGTGGGTGTGGGTGTGATGTTAAACGATTGGATGGGGTTATAATCCTTGCCTGCTCGTCTGCCCCCATATGCCCTTGCCATGCTTGCTTCATACATACATGAGTGTTGCCAGTTATGTGGACAAGCGATGGATGTCAGAGCTGATTTAAAGATGGAACATGCAATCCAGCATGCCCCATTTTACCATGCCCCTTTTTATCGTACGCCATTGCTTTGTATCTATTGCCATGCACAATGGGCGGATAGATTGCCAATATTTATCATGCGTGATGATAAGCAGGAGGTGCCTTTGTATGCAGCTGCTTATTATGAGGTGCCATTAAAGCGGGTCATGACGGTTTTTAAGGATAAAGCGAATGTATCATCACTTATGGTTTTGTATCATCTGATGAAATATGTCAAAAGACCCCAAGGCATCAATGCCAATAATGCCGTACTGATTCCAACACCGACAACAGACTCTCGTTTGGTGGAGCGAGGTTTTTATCCTGTGCTGATTTTGACGAGATTTTTGTCCTTTTTATGGCAAATACCGATATGGCAGGGCATCTCTCGCTTGGATAATGCCATTCATCAGCGTGGTCTTAGTCGTGGTGAGCGTTTGCAAAATGTGAAGCATGATTTTTATCTTACCGATACGCTACCCACCCGCCATGCGATACTGGTTGATGATGTTGTAACCACAGGCTCAACACTGCTTGCTATGGCAAATGCCATTTGGTCAGAGCATGCTACCGCCAAAGTTCATGCCGTTTGTGTGTTGCATGGGCGAGAGGGGATTCATCTGCCCATCAAAGGTAGATAGGCATACTTAAAATAAAGCCAAATATTTATTGAGTTTTTATATTGGGTTTGTATTGAATATTGCATATCATGATTTTGAATTTGCACGTTTACATAATAAAACATGAAATTTATTAAAATATCACAAATCCCTTTGAATTGACTATTGATTTTATGGCTTTTTAATATTAAAATAAAAGCATATAAATTAATATTTAGTTTATATATTACTTTTGGAGAAAAAATGATGAAAACTTTAAAGTTAGCAACCCTAACTACTGTGGTACTATTTTCTGGTACTGCCATGGCAAATGTCGTAACTGATGCAGGTCACACTATTGTGGACAGTGGCAAAACTGTATTTACCACACTAGCCAAACCAGGTGCCATCAATGCTGAGATTGGTACATTGGGCTATGGTGCGAGCATCGCATGGTCAGCCAACGAATCAACCGAAGTGGTCGCTGGTTGGAATGGTGGTAGCTTTGATGTGGATACCGATATTGGTGGTAGCGACTCTATCATCAACTGGAAAAAAGTACTGGGCGATGAGTGGGACGACTACCAAGGCAACCTAAGACTTGATGGCGATTACAGCAACCCTTATGTTGGTGTTAATCTACGTCCTTGGAAAAACCGCTTGACCGTGGGTACTGGTGTCATTGTGCAAGACAACAAGCTTAATGCTACCCTAACCTCCCAAGAGGGCAGAGCGACCATTAAGATTGATAACACAGAATACCAAGTTAATGGTAACATTAACGTTAAGGCAAAGTCTGGTAATACCCTAGCCCCTTACTTAACTTTGGGCGTTAAGCCAAACATTAACAGCAACAGTCGCTTAGGTTTCTTTGGTGAGGTGGGTGCTGCCTATACTGGTAAATGGAAAACCGAGGTGAATGTGGATAACGCTACTGTTCTAGGCGGTCAACGTGAAAAAGAGTTCAAAGCTGACTTAGAAAAAACCATCAGAGATAATAACCCTACCTGGTATCCCATCGTTAAAGTTGGTGCAACATATCGCTTCTAATCTAAGCACCTAACCTAAACCCCAAAGTTTAAAACTTTGGGGTTTGTTTTGATTTTGGGTTTTGGAAATTTTTAGATGGCATTGTCGGTCAATTTAATGGAACAACCCGTAGCACTTCTTCAAGCGTGGTAACGCCTTCTGCCACACGTTTTGCTCCTTCTATGCGTAACGGTAGTACGCCTTCGCTATACGCTTGACGTTTTAGGTCGTCAAGGCTTGCGTCTTTGGCAACCAGTTTTTTGAGTTCGTTAGACAACGGCAAAATCTCATACAGCCCGATTCGCCCTTTATAGCCTGTATTTCTGCATTCATCACAGCCCACAGCGGTGTAGATTTTGGGCGGTACGGGAGCGTTCCACGGAGCGACAAGCCCACGCCATTCGTCCGCTAGGGGCGAGTTTTCGCTCACGTCTTGGGCGGATTTACAATGGGGGCAAAGCGTGCGGACAAGCCGTTGAGCCATAATGCCCAAAATGGTTGCTGATGTCAAAAACGGCTGAACGCCCAAATCATGTAGTCGTGTCAAAGAGCTAGGGGCGTCATTGGTATGCAAGGTGGATAACACCAAATGCCCCGTGAGACTTGCTTGCACCGCCATGTCTGCCGTCTCGCCGTCTCGGATTTCGCCCACCATGATGATGTCGGGGTCTTGTCGCATGAGCGAGCGAATGCCGTCTGCAAAGTGCAAATCAATCGCTGAGTTAATCTGCATTTGGTTAAAAGACGGCTCAATCATCTCAATCGGGTCTTCAATGGTACATACGTTCACTTTTTCGGTAGCAAGTTGTTTGAGTGTGCTATATAAGGTGGTGGTTTTGCCTGAACCCGTTGGACCTGTTACCAGAATAATGCCGTTGGGATGAGAGGTGAGAGCGTGCCACGTTTCTAGCTGTTTGCCCGTTAAGCCAAGCTGGGCAAAGGTGCGTACCAGCACTTCGGGGTCAAACACACGCATGACGAGCTTTTCGCCAAAAGCGGTGGGCAACGTAGATAGACGAAGTTCGGTTTCTAGTCCTTTTGGCGTGCGGGTTTTTAATCGCCCGTCTTGGGGCTTTCGTTTTTCGGCAACGTTTAGTCGCCCCAAAATCTTGATACGAGCGGTAACGGCTGTCAAAATCGCACTCGGCATCTCATACACGGTATGTAACACCCCGTCAATTCTAAATCGCACCTTGCCCGTCTCACGGCGTGGCTCCAAATGAATGTCGGAAGCTCGCTGTTCAAAGGCATATTGTAAGAGCCAATCCACAACCTTGACGATGTGTTGGTCATTGGCATCGGGATTGCTATTATCGCCAAGTTGGAGCAGGGCTTCTACGTTGGTAACGTCCGCACTTGCTTTTTTGTGGGCGATGTCTGCCCCTGCGATGGCTTTTGTTACTTGATAGAACTCGGCACGGTAGCGACTTAGCTGTTCGGGCGACAGATAGACGGTTTTGATGGTTTTGGGGTGGACGATGTGGCTGATGTTGGCATGCCAATCGTGATAAAAAGGTTGGTCAGTGCCGATGATGACTTCTGTGTCGGTCACAGCAATGGGCAGAATGTACTGATTTTTGGCGTATTCAAAGGACATGATGCCCGTCACGCTCGGCACGTCCACTTTTAGGGGGTCAATTCGCACCACGTCCACACCAGCTTTGCCCGCCAACCACAGATTGAGCTTATCCAAAGTTAGGGGCTGATGGTCTAATAAATTGGTCAGATTAAAACGGGCGATGTTTTGGACAGGGTGCAAGGCGGGGTCGTTGCGACTGGTGATGACAAGATTGTATGATTTTTGGTCAATGCGACCTTCTTTTAATAGCTCATCCAAGCACCAACGCAAATCGACGATTAGGGACAACTCATTCATGACGACTCTATTTGTGATAAATAAATGCTATTGTAACATGAATTATTGGCTTTGTTTAACCAAAATAAAGACAAGCCATGATAGGGCGTGCTATCATGGCGTATCTGTTGTTTCGGCTGTGGCTTGGCTCTCTGGCTGGTATTGTGATATTAGGCTAGATAAGCTGTGCCAAAAGCGTTACTGCGTTTTTTGTTGATTGGGAGTGGAGCTGGCAGAGTTTGTCATGGCAGCGATACGTTTGGTAACGACAAGGGCGATAGGAATGCTTACCACAAGTCCTGCGACCACAGCACCAAGCACCGTTTGCATATTGGTCATGTCATTGACAAACACCACAATCATCAAAACCCCAATGAGTACGGTAGAAGCAATCGAAAAGATGGCACTAAACAGTGGAATGTTCATGGTAAATCCCCTATTACTTTTATGGATAAAATCTATACGCTATTTATACACCTTTTTTACATGAATGTTAAGCGTTTTTATCTAAAATTCCATAATTTTTATAAGGGTTTCATATTAATTCCAAAAAGTTATTAAAATTTTTAGATTTTCAACCAAATTTTGTGAAAAATTGGTTAAAATCACTGTTAATTATGGCGGTTTGTGATAAAATTAACCGTTTATTTAAAATTAAATTCGCCCCATGATTTTTAAAAATCACAGGCAATCTACTGGATATGACCATGACAACCGCTCACTTAAATAAAACCATGCAACTGACCGAAGTGCGTCAAGCCTTTATTGACTTTTTTAAAAGCAAAAACCACACGCCTGTACCGTCATCTAGCCTAATTCCGCACAATGACCCCACGCTACTGTTTACCAACGCCGGCATGAACCAATTTAAAGACACCTTTTTGGGGTTAGAAAAGCGAGACTATGTGCGTGCCGTGTCATCACAAAAATGCGTGCGTGCAGGAGGCAAGCACAACGACCTTGACAATGTTGGCTACACCGCCCGTCATCATACGTTTTTTGAAATGCTCGGTAATTTTAGTTTTGGCGATTATTTTAAAAAGGATGCCATTGCCTTTGCGTGGGAGTTTTTGACCGATGACAAATGGCTTGCCCTGCCAAAAGACCGCCTTTATGTAACTGTCTATCATACCGATGATGAAGCCTTTGACATTTGGCATAAGGACATCGGGCTTGCCCCTGAGCGGATTATTCGCATTGGCGATAAAGGCGGACTTTATCAGTCGGATAACTTTTGGGCGATGGGCGATACAGGACCTTGCGGGCCTTGCTCCGAGATTTTTTATGATTATGGCGAGCATATCGCAGGCGGGCTACCGGGTACGCCTGACGAAGACGGCGACCGTTATGTGGAGATTTGGAACTGTGTATTTATGCAGTTTAACCGCCAAAAAGACGGCACGCTAGAACCCTTACCTAAGCCGTCCGTGGATACAGGTATGGGGCTAGAACGTATCAGTTCGGTCATGCAGGGCAAATATGGCAACTATGAGACGGATTTGTTTATCAATCTCATGAATGCGACCGCCCAAGTGATTGGCGTGGAAAATACTTATGAGCCGTCTTTTAAAGTCATCGCCGACCATATCCGTGCCGTGTCGTTTCTCATCGCTGACGGTGTTCGCCCAAGTAACGAAGGGCGTGGCTATGTCCTACGCCGTATCATTCGCCGTGCGGTACGTCATGGCAATAAACTGGGGGCAGACGGGGCGTTCTTTTACAAACTTGTCCCCGCTCTTATCAAGGAAATGGGCGAAGCCTATCCGCAATTGATTGAAAAACAAGACGAAATCGGAGCGGTCATTTTAAAAGAAGAAGAACAATTTGCCAAAACGCTAGCACAGGGCTTACGTCTATTATCGGGCGAATTAGAAAGTTTAAACACAGGCGACACCTTGACAGGCGAGACGGTGTTTAAGTTGTATGACACCTATGGTTTCCCAACCGACCTAACTGCCGACATCGCTCGTGAGCGTGGCGTGGGTATTGATGAAGACGGCTTTAATGTGGCGATGGAAGCCCAACGCACTCGTGCCAGAGAAGCGGGCAAATTTGATGTGGATTACACAAGTAGCGTAAAGGTGGAGACCCCAACCGAATTTGTCGGCTATGACCTGCTAGACAACCAAAGCCAAATCATGGGCGTGTACCAAGACGGCAAGGCGGTGGAGCGTCTGGGCGAAGGCGATGAAGGTGTGATTGTGCTGTCTGCCACGCCATTTTATGCCGAAGGTGGCGGTCAAGTGGGCGAGATAGGCGAGATTAGCACGTCCACAGGGGTGTTTTTTGTTGAAGATACAAAAAAATCAGGCACGGCGATTATCCATTATGGCACGGTAAAAATGGGCGAGATTGCCCCAAATCAGTCCGCCAACGCCCAAGTAATTGCCGATGTGCGTAAAGCGTCTGCTAAAAACCACTCCGCCACGCACCTACTACACGCCAGTTTGCGTGCGGTGCTAGGCACAGGCGTTGCCCAAAAAGGCTCGCTGGTGTCGGCAGATGTGCTTCGTTTTGACTTCTCTTATGATAAGCCAATCAGTCATGATGAGCTGACTACCATTGAACGCATGGTAAACGAGCAAATCCAAAAAAATACCCCCGTGCAGATTGAATACCTGCCCATTGATGAAGCCATTGGCAAAGGGGCAATGGCTCTGTTTGGCGAAAAATATGGCGAAACCGTGCGTGTGCTGACCATGGGGACAAATGCCGATAACTCTACGTTCTCCATTGAGCTGTGCGGTGGTATCCACGTGGCTCAAACAGGCGACATCGGTCTGTTTAAAATCGTCTCCGAGAGTGGTATCGCATCGGGCGTTCGCCGTATTGAAGCCTTGACAGGCATGGGGGCGGTGCGTTATGTGCAGACAGGCGAGACGATTTTGGGTAATTTGGCAACGAATTTTAAGGCAAAACGTGGCGAGATTGAAACCCGTGTCGGTAGCCTTGCCGAGCGTAACCGTGAGCTTGAAAAACAGCTAGAACGCACCGAGCAAAAACTGGCAAGCCTACAAGCGGTGTCGCTACTACAAAATGCGGTCAAAGTGGGCGAGACAAACCTACTCATCGCCAAAGTGGCAGGCGTGGACGGTAAAGCCATTCGTGGACTCATGGACACCCTAAAATCTCGCCTTGACGGAGTGATTGTACTGGTGGGCGAGAGTGATGATTTGGCACTGTCGGCAAGCGTGGCGAAGGGCTTGACTGATAAAGTCAAGGCAGGCGACATCATTCGTCATTTGGCAAGCGAATTGGGCGGTAAAGGTGGCGGTAAGCCTGACTACGCCCAAGGCGGGGCAAGTAAGGTTGATGGGCTTGATAAGGTACTTTCGGAGTTGCAAGGCGAGTTGGCGAGTAAATTGGCGTAAGTAATTTGGGAATGTGTAGGGGCGAATTGCAATTCGCCCGTACAATTTTGTACTACAATCCCAATTTGTAAGGTGCGTAATACGCACCAAGTTTATGCTGATTGCACAAATTGGTGCGTGGTACGCACCTTACACCCAAAAACTTTTTAATTAGAAAATTGCAATGGTTATTAAAATCGTACGCTATACCACTTGTTTGATATTCTTTTTGTTAATGCTTGGTAGTATTGATGAAAGTAGTGTTTGGACATCAGTAAGTTTTTTGACTGGTATAGTAATGACGATTGATGAAAAAACCATTTGCCAAAATTTTAAAGTCAAAAACTATTGGATTTTTTATGCGGTGTGGATTTTTGTGGCGGTGATGATAATGGCAGTGGCGTTTTATTTTGAATTAAAGGAGCATAATTTGTAATGGCGTATTACCAAGAATATGATTATTGTATTCCTGCAAAATTTGGAATAAGGATAATGCTGATTGGTAATATCGTGAGTATTGCAATGATATTTTTGCCTGAAAATTCTTTTGGCTTTATGTCAGTTATTATCTCTATGATTGGTATATTATTGTTAATTTTATTTAATCTGCTTGGGGTGTTCATAGTTATTAAATCATTACAACCAACTAAAAAGATTATTGTAACTGATACTTACATTCGTTTTCCCAAAAAACCATTATCAAATGATATTATTACCATATATTATGACAATATAACAAAATTTGAAAGGGGTTTTATGCGAGAGCATAGTACCCTTGAAATCAAAGATAAAAGACAAAGGGGTGTATTGGCAGATATTGGTTTTCTTGATAAAGAAAATTTTGAAAAAATTTACGACCACATTCATTGGGTAAATTATACCAACAAATTAGGCAAAGAATTAGGTTTATCCGAAGCACAAAAATCCCAACTTTTAAACAAACTCATTTAATCTTCCAAAGCCATTTTTATTTTATAAGGAAAAATTATGGCACTAATCGTACAAAAATACGGTGGTACTTCAATGGGGAATACCACCCGTATCAAAAATGTCGCCAAGCGTGTCAAACGCTGGCACGACCACGGTCATCAGGTGGTGGTGGTGGTTTCGGCAATGAGCGGAGAAACCAACCGACTCATCGGTCTGGCTCGTGAAATTTCAAACGACCCAGACCCTCGTGAATACGACCAAATGGTTGCCACAGGCGAGCAGGTGTCTATCGCTCTACTTGCCATGGCACTAAAAGACTTGGGCGTGGATGCCAAATCCATGACGGGTCGTCAAGTCGCCATTAAGACCGACACCACCCACACCAAAGCCCGCATTGAGCATATTGATGCTGATAACCTAAAACGAGAATTGGCTGACGGTAAAGTACTGATTGTGGCAGGCTTTCAAGGCGTGAACGAACACAACGACTTGACCACGCTAGGTCGTGGCGGTTCGGACACCACAGGCGTGGCAATTGCCGCTGCCATTGGGGCGGACGAATGCCAAATCTACACAGACGTGGACGGCGTATACACCACCGACCCACGAGTAACCTCAAAAGCCAAAAAGCTCTCTAAAATCACTTTTGAAGAAATGCTAGAAATGGCAAGCCTCGGCTCAAAAGTGCTACAAATCCGCTCGGTGGAATTTGCAGGCAAATACAAAGTGCCACTTCGTGTCCTATCTAGCTTTGATGAAGGTAACGACGGGGCTTTTGATGATGAATTTAAACAAACTGTCGGTACGCTGATTACCGCTGATGAAGGAGATGATATGGAACGTGCCGTAATCTCAGGCATTGCCTTTAACCGTGATGAAGCCAAAATCGTTGTGCTTGGTGTGCCAGACCGCCCTGGTATTGCATCCGCCATTTTAAGCCCGATTGGTAAAGCCAACATCGAAGTGGATATGATTATCCAAAACATGTCTGAAAATGGCGTAACCGATTTTAGCTTTACCGTGCCTCGTGGCGACTTTGACAAAGCCATGAAAATCCTAAACGAGCAAGTCAAAGACGACATTGGAGCGACTCAAGTGGTGGGAGCGAGCGATGTGGTCAAAGTCTCTATCGTGGGTGTGGGTATGCGTTCGCACGCAGGCGTGGCAAGCAAAATGTTTGAGACATTAGCGTCCGAAAACATCAACCTACAAATGATTTCAACCTCCGAAATCAAAGTATCTGTACTTATTAAAGAAGAGCATTTGGAAAAAGCGGTCAAATCACTACACACTGCCTTTGGGCTTGACCGTGAAGACGGTGAGAGTAAGGTTGCAGGGCTATAACTAGCAATTATGTAACGATTTGGTTTATTAATCATAATCATTACGTAAAAATTGCCAAAAAAAGCTGACAAGTTACCCAAGAAGTTTTATAATAACAACTTGGGTAATTTTTATTTTTTCTGCTTTTTAGCATTGTTTTTATAGCAAGGAGCTATTATGTTAATCCTAACTCGCCGTGTTGGCGAAACCCTCATGATTGGCGATGAAGTCAGCGTTACCGTGCTGGGCGTCAAAGGCAACCAAGTCCGTCTTGGTGTGAATGCCCCCAAAGACATCGCTGTTCACCGTGAAGAGATTTATCAGCGTATCCAACACGAACGCTCTATGCAAATGCACATGAGCCATCTAGAACAAGGCAACTTTGCCCCACCATCATTTGACGACGACGATTATTTTAATCGCTAATGGATGCATGATGAATCACACTGACATTTCACGGTTGTTAAATGGCATTGAGCAGGGCGGTTTGACGTTCAAAGACGTGCTTGCCTTTATTGATGCCAATTACACTTATACGCCTGTCGCCTTTCATAATGGCGAAGCGGTCAATCCTGCCGGCACTAACGAAGGCTCTGCCAAGGTGTTTAGTCTTGCCAAACTGCACGGTCTAAATCAGCTTGACACCCTAAAACTATTTGCCGAACATTATCAGGCGGTGCTAGACACACCAGACGGCACCGACCACGCCAATATCCGTAACTTTTTGCATTATGGTTGGCAAGGGTTTGGTATGCCTGTGAGTGCTTTGACTGCTCGCTAATTTTGTAAATTTGATAAAATAAGCCTGATTTTAAAATTTTACTTGAAATATGAGTGAAATTGGTGTAAAATTCGGGCTTTGATTTTTCTGTCACTTTCTATTTATTGTCGCCTTTAACAATAATGATGAAATGACATCACTAACAAGTTTAAATAATCCGCCTAGTCCATACCTAATTTTGTGGCGATTGTTTAAACGGCACAACCGATACCGCTCAATATCCGTGCCACATCGTAATATAGGAGTTCATCATGTCTCGTGTATGCCAAGTTACTGGAAAACGCCCACTAGTGGGTAATAACGTATCTCACGCTAACAACAAAACCCGCCGTCGTTTTTTGCCAAACCTACACAACCATCGTTTTTGGGTAGAATCTGAAAACCGTTTTGTGCGTCTTCGTGTATCTTCAAAAGGTATGCGTATCATTGACAAGCACGGTATTGACAAAGTGCTTGCCGATTTGCGCGCCCAAGGTCAAAAGATTTAATTTAGCAAAAGGATAATACCATGAGAGATAAAATCAAACTCGTTTCTACGGCTGGCACTGGTTATTTTTACACCACCACCAAAAACAAACGCACCATGCCTGGCAAAATGGAAATCAAAAAATTTGACCCAAAAATTCGCCAGCACGTTCTATTTAAAGAAGCAAAAATCAAATAATTTTGCTCTTTAATTTAGGGCGTGCCTACCTTTGATAACATTTTTATAAAATAAGATGAAGATTTAACGCTTTAAGCCATTTTGCATGAAAAATGGCTAAATCTTGTTTTTCATCGTCAAAAACTTGTCTGATAGAATGACTATCAGCCTACGTTTTTTCCTTGAAAAACGTGCGATTTTTCTCATTTTTCATTGCAAATACCAAAGGCAGGCACGCCCTAGAAAATCGCTTAAAACCAAATTCGACATTCGGATTTGGTTTTTTGTTTGCTGATAAAATGGGATTGTTTTAAGGTTTATGCCTAACAAACTTGATATAACCACGGATTTGTAGAGATGTGTTGAACATGCCCTTTGATGACATTACTGCACAAGGCTACACCCAAACATCATTGTGTTTATGGTAATTTTAAAGTTTATTGGGTGTATATTTTTAAATTAAAGGAGTATAGATGGAGTGGGGCGGATGTTAGATGATTTATTTGGACAAATAAAAAATCCTTAGAGAGTATCTAAGGATTTTAAATGAATGGTGCCCGGAGCCGGACTTGAACCGGCACGCTCAAAAGAGCGAGGGATTTTAAATCCCTTGTGTCTACCAATTTCACCACCCGGGCGGATTGCTAAAAGCAATCAAAAATGGAGGCTGGGGTCGGAATCGAACCGGCGTACACGGAGTTGCAGTCCGCTGCATGACCACTCTGCCACCCAGCCATATCTTAGCCAGTCAATGAGCTAAGTGGTCGCTATAATATCATGTTTTTAAAAAATTGCAAGTATTTTTTAAAAAATTTTGAAAATTTTCGTCAAAAATTTATAAAAAAACGGTTGTATTGTTCAAAACTAGCCCAAAAAATCAAGCACTTTTTTTGGTACTAAGGTCAATAAAATTCATAACTTTTGGGATAAATTAGAGTATAATAGTCAAGTTTAGCTGTTTTAAAAAAACAGGCATTTTATCCAAAATGCAATGGCTTTAGCGTTTTGTTTTTATTGATTAATCCGTGATTTGACATCAGTCTTTGGAGTGAACATTCTTAATATAGTCAAAAAAGCAAAACCCTAAAACTCTTTTTTATGATTGCTTTGGGGTGTGTCTGCCTTTGATATTTGCAATGAAAAATGCCCGTTTAAAAAGGCAGGGGAATTGTACGTTTTTCATGTAAAAATTGATTTAAAATGTTGGGTTTTACCTTATTTTTATAAAATGTTATCGATGGTAGGCACGCCCTAATATATAGTAAGCAGGTTTTTATGAAATTTAATTTACAAGTATTAACATTTTCTGTGCTTGTGGCGACCGCCGCCCTAGTGGGTTGTGGCAAAAACGACCAAGGGGCAGGCGGTGCAGGAGCGGGTGCTGCTCAGCAAATGCCCCCAGCGACCGTAGAAGTGCAGACGGTATCCCTTCGGTCAATACCCGTGGTCAAGTCCTTCTCGGGGCGTGTGACAGCGGTTGAGACATCTGAGGTGCGTCCACAGGTGACGGGCATTATTGAGTCTGTTGCTTTCCAAGAGGGTAGTTATGTCAAGGCAGGACAAGAGTTGTACCGCCTAAACCGTGATAACTACATCAGTGCTGCCAACAGCAGTATCGCCGCCATTCAGACGGCGGAGGCGAGCCTAATTAGTGCCAGAGCCAGTCTTGCTGCCCAAGAGGCGACCCTTGCCCAAGCTCGGGCGGATTTGGCTCGTGTGGAGGGGTTGGTTGATATTGATGCGGTTTCAAAACAGCTCTACGACCAATACAGAACTGCCGTGAGAACCGCACAGGCGAATGTGGAGGCTGCCAAAGCCAGTGTCAATCAAGCCAATGCGTCAATCAACAGCGCCAAGGCAAATCGTGATGCCAGTCAGCTTGACATGAGTCGTACCATCATTCGGGCTCCGATTAGTGGTAAAATCGGCATATCGGCGGTCACCGCAGGGGCATTGGTCTCCGCCAGTCAAACCACGCCACTGGCGACCATCTCACGCACTGACATGGTGTATGTGGACATCAGTCAGTCATCATCAGAACTCCTAAGAATGCGTCAGCAGATGGCAAGTGGTCAAGCCAGTGAAGGCTCAACAGAAGTACAAATCGTCCTAGAAGATGGTGAGACTTATCCACTCATCGGGCGTTTGGCACTCTCAGATGCCAGCGTGGATGAGGCGACAGGGGCGGTCAAGCTAAGAGCAGTATTTCCAAACCCTGACGGGCTGCTCATCCCAGGGATGTATGTCAATGCCAACCTAGCCCAGTCAGTGGTGCATAACGCCATGCTATTGCCCCAAACCGCCATCATTCGCACACCCAAAGGTGAAACGCAGGTCTATGTGGTTAATCAAAACAAACAAATTGAAGTGCGTAATGTCAAGACCGCAGGCACGTTCCAAGGTCAATGGGTGGTGACCGATGGTCTAACCAATGGCGAGAGTGTGGTCGTGGTTGGCGGTGCCAAGGTCAAGCCCGAGCAAGCGGTTGAGACACGTCCATACTCACCAAATGGTCAAAATCCCCAAGGAGCAGGTCAAGCCCCCGCCCAAGGACCTGTACAGAACCCTAACCAAGCCCCCAGCCAAGCTCCTAACGCCCAAGCATCACAACAAAGTGGAGCCAGTCAAGGACAGCAGGCACAACAAGCACAGACACCAACAGCCCCTGCTCAAAACCCAGCACCAGCAGATGATAGTGACGAACAGGCAGAAGCCCAAGCGATGGCAGATGCTGCTGATGACGTGGCACAATAGGGGTAGGTGATGTCAAAGTATTTTATTGAGCGACCCATTTTTGCGTGGGTTATTGCTATTTTGATTATGCTAGTGGGTATCATTGCGGTACGCAGTTTGCCCATTGAGCAGTATCCACAGATTGCCCCGCCAACGGTGTCGGTCAGTGCCGTCTATCCAGGTGCTGATGCCGAAACGGTTGAAAACACCGTAACGCAGGTCATCGAACAGCAAATGAAAGGGCTTGATGGACTCATGTACATGTCATCGAGTTCATCAGCCAATGGTTCGGCATCCATCACGCTGACCTTTGAAAATGGCGTAGACCCAGACACCGCACAGGTACAGGTACAAAACAAACTACAAGCAGCGACCAGCTCACTGCCTGCTGATGTACAACGTCAAGGCGTATCGGTAAACAAGTCAAGCAGTAGTTTCTTGATGGTAGCGTCTTTTATCTCAGAAGATGGTAGTATGACCCAGTCGGACATTGCCGACTACATTAACTCAAACGTGGTGGACAGTCTAAGCCGTGTCAATGGCGTGGGTTCGCTAAATGTGTTCGGCTCGCCTTATGCCATGCGGATTTGGCTAGACCCTGCCAAACTGTCATCTTACTCACTCATGCCATCGGACGTCTCGGCAGCGATACAATCCCAAAACGTGCAGGTCTCAGCAGGTCAGCTTGCTAATTTGCCAACCGATCTTGACCGTCAAGTGATTAACGCCACCGTGAGTGTACAAAGCTTTTTGCAGACACCTGAAGAGTTCGGTAATATCCTAGTAAAAACCGACACGTCAGGGGCGAAAGTCTATCTGCGAGACGTGGCGGATATTGGACTAGGTTCAGAGAGTTATGCGGTAAAAACACTCTATAATGGACAAGAAGCCGCTGGTATGGGCATCATGCTCGCCTCTGGTGCTAATGCCCTAGAAGTGCGTGAAGCGGTGCAGGAGCGATTGGACGAGTTATCACAAGGCTTCCCTGCGGGGCTAAAAATCGTTGTGCCTTATGATACCACACCGTTTGTTAAGTTATCTATCCAGCAAGTCGTCATGACCTTGTTAGAGGCGATTGTGTTGGTGTTCCTAGTCATGTTCTTATTCTTGCAGAACTGGCGTGCGACCATTATCCCGACGCTTGCAGTGCCAGTGGTTATCCTAGGGACGTTTGCGGTACTGCTGTTCTTTGGCTTTACCATTAATATCTTGACCATGTTTGCGATGGTGCTTGCCATTGGTCTGCTTGTCGATGATGCCATTGTGGTTGTGGAAAACGTGGAGCGTATCTTAGAAGAAGACCCAAATATTTCGGTCAAAGATGCGACCGTTCAGTCGATGGGCGAGATTAGTAAAGTGGTTATTGGTATCGCCCTTATCTTGTCGGTGGTCTTTGTTCCGATGATTTTCTTTGGTGGTTCATCGGGGGTGATTTATCGTCAGTTTGCCGTAACGCTTATTACCAGTATGTCGCTGTCGGCAGTGATTGCACTGATTTTTACCCCTGCTTTATGTGTAACCATTTTAAAACGCCAAGCTCATAAAGACATTCATACCCAAAAAGGCTTTTTTGGTTGGTTTAATCGCTTTTTCTTTAAAGCCAGTCGTGGTTATGAGAATTTTGTTGGTAAAACCTTTAATGCCAAATGGCTCTTTGCCATTATCTATGCAGGCGTGATTGCTGTGATGGCATTGATTTTTATGCGTTTGCCAAGCTCATTTGTGCCAGAAGAAGACCAAGGTATGCTAATGACGTTGGTGCAACTGCCAGCGGGCTCAACGCTTGACCAAACCGAAGAGGTCATGGCAAAAGTGGGCGGTTATTTCCGTGAACAAGAGGCGGATAATGTAGAGTCAGTCTTTACTATCTCAGGATTTAGCTTTGGGGCAAGTGGTCAAAATGCTGGCTTGGCATTTGTCAAATTAAAAGATTGGAGCGAGCGAGCGTCCAAAGACAGCGTGGCACAGGCGATTGCAGGGCGTGCCATGGCACTAAATGTCATGATTCCAGATGCGACACTTGTGTATCCGATTGCCCCACCTGCCATTCAAGGTTTTGGTAACGCCAGTGGTTTTGATTTACAACTCCAAGACATCGGCGGTGTGGGTCATGCCAAACTGTTAGAAGCTCGTAATATGCTACTTGGCATGTCCGCCCAAAACGAGAACGTGGTCGGTGTACGTCCTAATGGTCAAGAAGACGCCCCCAAGCTCAAAGTCAACATCAACCAAGAACAAGCGGCTGCCTATAACCTAAATATGGCAACCGTCAATGCCACACTTGCCCAAGCCTTTGGGGGTAGCTACGTCAATGACTTCATTGACCGTGGTCGTATCAAAAAGGTCTATATGCAGGGCAATCCTGACAGCCGTGCCACGCCTGAGGACATCAGTAAATGGCACGTGCGTAATGCTCAGGGGCAGATGATTAGCTTTGGGGCGTTCTCAGACAGCGAATGGCAGTTTGGTAGCCCCGGTTTGAACCGTTATAATGGCTTATCATCACTAAACGTCCAAGGTGCTGCCGCCCCCGGTAAGAGTACCGGTGATGCGATGCTTGCTATGGAAGAGATGATTGCACAGCTGCCCGAGGGTATTGGCTATGAATGGACGGGTCTGTCGCTAGAAGAGCGTAAGTCAGGCGGTCAAGCATTGCCACTTTATATCATCTCTATGCTGGTGGTATTCTTATGTTTGGCGGCATTGTATGAGAGCTGGTCGATTCCGTTCTCAGTCATGCTGGTGATTCCGCTTGGGGTTGTCGGTGCGGTTATCTTTACCATGCTCCGTGGTTTTGCCAATGATGTGTACTTACAGGTGGGTCTATTGACGGTCATTGGTCTGTCCGCCAAAAACGCCATTTTGATTATTGAATTTGCCAAAGAAATCCAAGAGTCAGGCAAATCCCTAAAAGAGTCGGTCATGACAGCAGCTCGTATGCGACTGCGTCCGATTATCATGACATCGCTTGCTTTTGGTATTGGCGTGGTACCACTGATGATTGCCACAGGGGCAGGCTCTGGCAGCCAAAACGCTGTTGGTACGAGTGTGGTCGGTGGTGTTATCACGGCGACTTTCTTGGGCGTGTTCTTTATTCCGATGTTCTATGTGTGGGTGCGTTCGATTTTCCCCCACAAATATAAAAAGACAACGAATGCGGACGTTCATAACGCCTAAGCGTGGCAACCAATAGGAAGACATTGCCAAATTAGCCTGTATTGTGTATCATGACATGATTTGGGCTAATTTGGTTAAAGAGAGATATTATGAAAAATAACATAAAAACATCACGTGTGTTCATGCTAAGCACGCTTGCCTTGTTCATGACTGCGTGTAGTACCATTCCCCAAAAATCACAAAGTGTACTGGCTCAGCCAAAAGTGCCTGTAGAGTTGCCTTATGAAGTGCTTGATGCCAACACAACCATCAGCACGCCTGAGGCACCAAGTTTGGCAGGCGTGCGTTGGCAGGATTTTTATGCCGACCCTAAATTAAAAGCCTTGATTGAAATGGGTCTGACTCACAATAAAAACTTACAATCAGCCATCTTGGCGGTGCAAAGTGCCAGGGCTCAGTATCAGATCACCAATGCCAATGCCTACCCCAATATTGGCGTATCAGGTGGGGCAACTCGTGGGGCAGATGCTCGTGATAGAAATCCTAGCACCAATTATAATGTTGGACTTGCCCTGTCAAGTTATGAGCTTGATTTGTGGGGTCGGGTTGCTAGTGCCAAAGAAGCGGCACTACATGACTATCTGGCACAAAATTCCGCCAAAGACGCCGCTCAAATTTCTATCATTTCAGCAATCGCCCAAGGCTATGTCAATCTTAGTTATGCCATGGCACAACGTCAGCTCGCCCTAGAAACGTTAAAAACCCGTGAGCATTCGCTATTCATTAACAATAAGCGTTTTGAGGCGGGCATTGATGCCAAATCAACCAGTCTGCAAGCCGAAGCGTCGCTAGAATCTGCCAAATTGGCAGTCTATCAGGCAGATACTAATATCTTAAAAGCAAAAAATGCCTTGCAGTTATTATTGGGAGCCCCGATACCTGTGGAGCTATTGCCTGATTTAGGGGTAAATAATATCACCACGCAAAGTCTATTTAGTACGGGTCTGCCCAGTGAGCTGTTATACTATCGTCCTGACATCGTCCAAGCTGAACATCGCCTAAAAGCAGCAGGAGCGAACATCAATGTGGCTCGTGCTGCCTATTTTCCTAGCATTAGACTGTCAAGCAACATCGGCTATGGCTCCACTGATTTGGGGGATTTATTCAAGTCAGGGGCGTTTAGTTGGTCGGTAGGTCCATCTATTAGCTTGCCAATCTTTGATGCAGGATATAGACGTGCTAATTATGAAATGGCACAAATTGCCCAAAAAAGTGCGTTAGTGAGCTATGAAAAAGCCATTCAAACAGCATTTAAAGAAGTCTCTGATGTGCTTGCTACCCGTGCCACTATGGAGTATCAGCTTAACTCGCAGTATAAACTACAAAAGAATTATCAAGAGACCTATAACATCGCTCACGCACGCTTTCGTTCGGGGCTTGATAATTATCTTAATGTGTTAGATGCGGAGCGTTCGCTTTTTGCCAATCAGCAAAGTATTTTGAACTTGGAATTACAAAAAATTCTAAGTCAGATTGAGCTGTATCAAGTGTTGGGCGGGGGAGCAACGCTCTCGGCTGAGCAGATCACAAACTTTAACAAACAGCGTGAGGCCATGCAGACGGCGAGTCTTGCTACCGATGAGCAGATGGCAAATGCCCAAATCAAAGGGGTTAATACTGTCATTAGCCCAGAGCTTGTACAGCCTGAGCCTAATAACATCAGCGTGGTAGAGCCATCGAATGTCGATGGTGTGGCAACAAAGCTTGCCACAACCAATGATGCACAGGCGACTACCATGCCTGCCACTGGCTCATCAACAACTGCCATCACACCTGCCGATGAGAGTGAACCTGAGCAAGTAACCCCTTGATTTTGCCATCAAAAAGTCCGCAATCTGTGTTAGGTTGCGGACTTTTGTTTTGTCATAAAGTAAGCAATGGAATGAAAAATGTTATTAAAAGATGCTGTTTAAACATGGCTTTTAGGGCATGCCCGCTTACGTTTTTTCCTTGAAAAACGTGCGATTTTTCTCATTTTTCATTGCAAATACCAAAGGTAGGCACACCCTAAATTTTCATTTTATTTCAAAAAATGTTATCAATGGTAGGCACGTCCTAAGATATGAAGTGGAATGGATTGCAATTTATACACCAAAATTGCTGGCGTGATTACTTTTGTTGGTTGTCAGCGTAGATTGCCACTTGTAGCCAGATGTTTGCTTGAATGTAGTCTTGCACTTGAATCTGGCTGTTTTGTTCGTTGCTGACGGCAGCGATACGCACCACAAAGGCTTCGGCATTATGCTCACGCAAAATCGCCACATCAAAGAGTGTGATGGGCACGCCAAAAAATTCGGTGTAACTGATGCCTAATACCTGTCCTTGGCACCACGCTTCATCTTCTTGCCCAAAGGTGTCGCCAAACAGATAAATACAGCTCTCCCCAAAATTAATCTCTACAGGGGCAAGGAGTGTGTTTTCATCACCGTCTTTGGGCGTCCATGTTTTTATTTGTTCATCAATGTCATCAGGCACCACACCGCCATTATCTGCCACGATGTCATTAAAGGCACGATGATAACGAATGGCTTTGGGATTTTTGACCAATAGCGTCTCATCTTTGTTGCTTGGCTCAATGTTATACGCCCATGCACTAAAATTGGCAAAGTAGTTTTTGGGGGTTTTGTACTCATGGCGGTTGATGGCGTAGAGTTGGTCAAAGGCATAGACGGTTGTGCCATCAGCGGTTCTAAGGCGTAAAATGGCGTCAGCGGTACGCTCACAGCGAATCACTCGCTCAATCTGACAGTTCACGCCATAAGGGCTATGCACCGCAGGGTAGGCGTTGATAAAGGCGGTGGGCTTGCCGTTATCCATGGCAAGGATTTGCTTGATGTGACAAGGGGTGTCTTGTCCGAGCAAAAGGGTCTTATGGTCGGTACGCCCCACGGTCAAACCAGCGGGCAGAGTGGCGGTCTCCAACATGGCTTGGAGCCAATCTGGCACGTCATCGGCAATGTTATTGGTTAAAATTGCCCAATGGTCGCCATGCCCTGCATTTTTGTCACAAGGCAAGTCTATCTTTTGGGGTGGTACTTCATGTTTATAGTCGTAGTGAATGCTCATGGGTGTTCCCTATGGATAAATATGTCATCTTTAATAAGGGAGAATTTTAAAAAATCAAGTCATCTTATCTGGCTGATTTTCATAAAATTTTATCATCATAAATGACAAAATCCCCAAAAGCACGCCAAAATGGTGTAAACTATGGCGTCAAATTTTAAAAGGCAATTCCTATTTATGTTTCGTCCCCTTGCTTTATTTATCGGACTAAGATACACCCGAGCCGAGCGTAAAAACGGCTTTATCTCCTTTATCTCGCTCATCTCAATGATTGGGCTGACCCTTGGCGTGGCGGTACTCATCACGGTTTTATCGGTGATGAATGGCTTTGATAGAGAGTTAAAAACCCGCATTTTGGGCATGGTGTCACAGGCAAATGTCAGCTCTTATGAGATCATGCCTGATTGGCAAACACTTGCCAAAAAGATTGAAGAGAATGACAAAAATGTCGTGGCAACTGCTCCGTTTATTGGATTGCAAGGCATGCTGACCGCTCATGGACAGGTGGCGGGCATTATGGTAACAGGCATTGAACCTGAGCATGAGACGAAGGTCTCCATCATTGGCGAGCATATGGTGCAAGGCGACATCCATGCCCTAAAAGCGGGCGAATTTGGCATTGTGCTGGGTGAGAGCATGGTGCGTTCTATGGGGCTTACCATAGGGGATAAGATCACGTTGGTGCTGCCCGAAGCATCGGTATCGGCGGCGGGTGTCGTCCCTAGATTTAAGCGGTTTACCTTGGTGGGTGTGTTTAATATCAGCCAAGAGATAGACAATAACATGGCATATGTTGCCATGCGTGATGCAGGCGTGCTACTGCGTTTGCCCGAAGGGGCTCAGGGCATTCGCCTAAAAATGAATGATATTTTTAAAGCCCCCCAAGCAGCAGTCAAAGCCCAAAATGTCGCCCCTGAGCGTCTGATGGCAGATGATTGGACAAGTACGCATGGCAATCTGTTCTCTGCCATTCAAATGGAAAAAGCGATGATTGGGCTGTTGCTATTTTTGATTGTGGTGATTGCATCTTTTAATATCGTATCCAGCCTTGTCATGCTTGTGACGGACAAAAAATCAGACATTGCCATCTTAAAGACCTTTGGGGCAAGTCCTAAGCTCATCATGCAGGTCTTTATGGTGCAGGGCATGATTATCGGGGTCATCGGTACGGTGGCAGGGACGATTTTGGGCGTGACTTTTACGCTGACCGTCAGTCAGTTGCTGGGCTTTATTAATAATGTGTTTGGTCTGCACTTGTTTGATGCGTATTTTGTCAATTATCTGCCAACGCACATTAAGGTAACGGATATTTTATTAATCACGTCGTCGTCATTTTTATTGTCATTTATCATGACCATTTATCCTGCCTTAAAAGCAGCAAAAATCCAGCCTGCCCAAACTTTGCGTTATGAATAAGGGGGTGACATGAGTATTATTTTACAGGCAAAAAACATTAGTAAAATCTATGATGAAGGTAAAATTCAAACGTCCGTGCTGACAGGGCTTGATTTAACTGTTCATCAAGGTGAGCGTATCGCCATCGTTGGTAGTAGCGGTTCGGGCAAAAGTACGCTGTTGCACTTATTGGGGGGCTTGGACATACCGACCACAGGTGAAGTGTGGCTCAAAGGCGTGTGTCTAAATCATCTGGCAGAGGCGAGACGTGGACGTATGCGTAATGAGCATTTGGGTTTTATTTATCAATTTCATCACCTTTTGGCGGAGTTTAATGCGACCGAAAATGTTGCCATGCCCTTGCTTATGCGTGCTGATGTGAGCATTAATGAAGCAAGAAGTAGGGCGAATGAACTGCTTGACCGTGTTGGTCTATCGCACCGTACTCAACACCGCCCAAGCGAGCTGTCAGGGGGTGAGCGTCAGCGTGTGGCGATTGCTCGGGCATTGGTTACACGTCCTAGTCTGGTGCTGGCTGATGAGCCAACGGGCAACCTAGACGATGATAATGCCTTAGCGGTATTTGAACTGCTCTCAGAGCTACAAGACACGCTTGGCATGGCACTGCTTATGGTAACACATGATAGGGTGTTGGCGGCACGAGCTGATAGAGTGCTACACATGAAAAGTGGAACATGGGCAGAGTTTTGATGGGATTGTTACATAAAATATAGAAATATAGAATATATGTCAAAAAACCACGCCCTAAGACGTGGTTTTGTGTTCTTTTCTTACCAACGAATTGGAATGATGTGTGGATTGCTGGCTTTAAGATTTTCGTAAGTGCCTTTGATAAAGATGTCTTCATTGACCGTACTGATGTTAGTATGACCGCAAAAAGCCATGGTAATGTCGCATTCTTTGTAGATAATCTCTAAGGCACGGCGAACACCATCTTCGCCATACGCCCCCAAACCATATAGGAATGAGCGACCTATCATCGTGCCTTTTGCTCCCAGTGCGATGGCTTTTAGTACGTCTTGACCTGAACGGATGCCACTGTCTAGCCAAATTTCACATTTTGAATTTTCCGCTTGTACCGCTTGCACGCAATCAGCAAGACTGGCGATGGAGCTTGGTGCCCCATCTAACTGACGACCACCGTGATTGGAGATGACCATGGCATCTGCCCCTGACCTGGCAGCCAAAATGGCATCTTCTGGCTCCATGATGCCTTTGATGATAAGTGGTCCGCCCCATAACTCTTTGATGCGAGCGACATCATCCCAGTTAAGACGAGGGTCAAACTGCTCTGCTGTCCATGATGATAGGCTAGATAAGTCGCCCACACCCTCGGCATGACCGACGATGTTGCGAAAGGTATGGCGTTTGGTGCCAAGCATATTAAAGCACCATTCAGGCTTAGTCATCAGATTGATGATGTTGGTTAGGGTGGGCTTAGGCGGTGCAGACAGTCCATTTTTGATGTCTTTGTGGCGTTGTCCCAGTACTTGCAAATCAGCAGTTAGGATAAGGGCAGAGCATTTGGCTTCTTTGGCACGGCGAATCAGGTTTTCCATGAATTTTTTATCACGCATGACATACAGCTGAAACCAAAATGGCTTGGTGGTGTTCTCTGCCACATCTTCAATGGAGCAAATACTCATCGTTGAGAGCGAAAACGGAATGCCAAATTTTTCAGCGGCACGAGCAGCGTGAATCTCACCGTCCGCCCACATCATGCCCGTAAAGCCTGTCGGGGCGATTGCCACTGGCATATGCACGTCTTGTCCTATCATCTGTGTGGCAAGTGAGCGACCTTCCATGTCCACCAGTACACGTTGGCGTAGCTTGATGCGGTCAAAGTCAGTTTCGTTATTGCGATAGGTAGTCTGTGTCCACGAACCGCTGTCTACATAGTCGTAGAACATACGGGGTACTTTACGCTCAGCAACACGGCGTAGGTCTTCAATTTCGGTGATTTTGCTTAAATCTGCCATAAAACAGCCTTAGTTTTAAAGTTTTAAAGGTGGGTATATTTTACAATACTTTATAAAAAATAACAAAAGGGATTATAAAACCCCTTTTGTTAGATGGTAGGTTATCAGGCTCGCTCGCTCTTTTTGCCGACAACAGTCATGATGGTAAAGAAAGCAATCGCCCACAATGTTGCTGCAATCCACCACACAGGGTTAAAGATGAACGCCATGCCCACCAGACCTGCTTGTATCACATAATAACTCATGGCGATGAGCGTCTTACGGATGACCAAGCCTTCACGGTTTACTAGACCGACCACCGCACAGGCGGCGACGACGTTATGCACGCTAATCATGTTACCAGCGGCACCGCCCACGGCTTGCAAAGCGACGACTTTGGCGGCGTCATTGGCACCTAGGTCAATCTGAGCGGCAGTACTCCACTGAAAATGGCTAAACATCATGTTAGAGACGGTATTTGACCCTGCAATGAACGCCCCCAACGCCCCAATCCACGGAGCGAACAGTGGCCATGCGTCTGCAAACATGTCCGCTGCTCCTGCCGCCAGTACTTTTGGCATGGCAAGAATAGGCTCGGCAACATCAGCAGGCGTGCCAGAGTTAATAAATACCTGCACCATGGGGATGGAGAATAGTAGGGCGGGGGCGGCAGCTATCATGGTTTTGCCAGAAGCTGACCAGCTTTTTTTGATGGTATCGCCTTTCATGCCGAACAGAAAGATGCAGATGATAGAGACAAGCAGTAGCACCGTTGCAGGTGAGTACAAAAGCTGTGTTTTATTGGTGATGTTAGTCTCTAAGATATTACTAAACGTAATGACGGCATTGCTGCTTAACCAGTCTTTTAATGGCTTGATGGTACGAGTGGCAATCAAGATGCAGATGACCAATAAATAAGGAGAGAATGCTTTGACAATGGAAAATTTGGCTTTTTCATTCACATCAACATTGGTGGTTGCCAGTGTGCCTTTCCAATCTTCTTCCCATGTATCACGGCTTTCAAAATCAAAGGTGTTTTTTGGGGTCAAAAAACCCATTTTGGCAGCTGGTACGACGATACCAAGACCGACCACCGCCCCAACCAAAGAGGGCAGTTCTGGACCGACAAATTTGGCAGTCAAGTAATAAGGAATGACAAAACAAAGACCTGCAAATATAGCAAAAGGAGCGGCTTCAAAGCCTTGACGGAACGAGCGTTTTGCCCCAAAGAATTTGGTTAAAAAACAGCACAGAATTAATGGAATTAAAAAACCCACAACCGAGTGTACAAACGCAACATTTGCCCCAATCTGTACGATATAATCACCAAAGGCGATGCCTTGCTGACCAATGGCAGCACTTACATCATCTTTGTTTTCAAGACCTGAGTTCACACCAATGAGAATGGGTGTACCGACCGCACCATAGGAGACAGGAGCGGATTGAATGATGAGAATCGCCATGACGCATGCCATTGCAGGAAAGCCGAGTGCCAGCAGTAAGGGAGCACCGACCGCCGATGGCGTACCCCAACCTGTTGAACCTTCAATGAGCGAACCAAACAGCCATGCCACGATAATCATTTGTACACGGCGGTCAGGCGAGATGCCCATAAAACCTTGACGAATGGCAACGATTGCTCCGCTCTCTTTTAGGGTGTTAAGCAGTAACACCGCTGTAAAGACAATAAATAGCACATTGACAGCGGTCAGTACGCCATGAATAGTTGCAGCGGCAACCTGACTGCCAGAGGTCTGCCATACAAACAATGACAGCAAGGCGGTTGCAAAATATGCCACAGGCATGGCAATTTTGGCAGGCAATCGCATGACGACCAATAAGATAAAAACAATTAAAATTGGTAATAGTGCCAAAAAGATTAGCATATACACTCCTTTGTCTAATATAAAGACCGTACGCCCATCTGTATTGTAATTTCAGTGTTTGAAATGGTATTTATTGTTGGGTCATACAAAAAATAACAATTGCTTGCAATGTCAGTTTGGCACATCACAAAGCCCTGTTTTGATAAAATTTAGCAAAAACCACAATAAAAAATGGTTATTTACAATAAATCTCATTAACAACTAATGAGTGAGATGCTATTTTACTCAAAAACTTATTAAAAATAAATAACTGATTTTTAAAAATAATAAAATTTTATTGTTTTTTGTGATTTAAAAAACTAATAAAAATGAAAATGTGTCTATTTATTTGATGTGTTTGTGGTGATGATTTGGCAAAAGATGAATGACATCCATGACACCAAACGGATAGCACAGCAGGCAGGTGGGGGTGATAAGTATGGGGATGAGCATGCCCAAATGGTCAATCAACTCATCACTGCCAGTCAGCTCTAACACGTGAACGGTGGGCATGTGTGGATATATGACCCGAACTTGGGTCAGTAGGGCATGACTGGCATGACACAGATGACAGCCATCCGTGCCTAAAAGATACCAATCTGCGGTAGGGTTGGATGAGTGGATGATTTGTTGGCTGTCCGAATCTGTAAATGTCGCCAATAGTAGAGCATGGAACGTGCGGTATTCGTTATGGTCTAGGCAAGTCAGGGCAAAGCGGTCATCTGTTAAGTTTTGTAAGTATTTGATAAAATTAATATTATTCATAAAAAATAATGCCCTGTGGCAAAAAATCGTGTAAAATAGGGCGTTTATTATAGCAAATACGCCCCAAGTTTATCTTATTAGTTTATTTTATGTTTAAAAAAACCACAAATACGCCATCTCAGCCCAGTCCCGACCCACAAACTCCGCCCAAACCCAAAAGACGGGGACTGGTGGCATGGCTGTGGCGATGGGTGATAGCTCCGCTGTTGGTGTTGGTCATCAGCTTTCATCTGCTCATTGCTGCCATGCTGGGTGTGTGGAAAGTCGCCCCTGTCGGTAACTCCATGTTTATGGTCGCTCATCGCCTATCGGGGGGCGAGGTTACACAGGTATGGGTGGATTATGATAATATCGCCAAAGCGGTCAAACAGGCGGCGGTGGCGAGTGAAGACGCCAAATTTGCCACGCATAATGGCTTTGACATGGACGGTATTGAGCGTGCCATTAGGGCAAACGAAGCAGGCGGGGCGGTGTCAATGGGTGGCTCGACCATCAGCCAACAGCTTGCCAAAAATTTGTTTTTGACATCGCACCGCTCCTATATCCGTAAAGGCGAGGAGGCGATTATCACGGTGATGATGGAGCAAATGTGGGACAAACAGCGGATTTTAGAGGTGTATCTGAACGTGGCGGAATTTGGCGAGGGCATTTATGGTATTGAGGCGGCGGCTCGGCATTATTATGGCAAATCTGCCAAAAACCTAAGCCGTGAGCAGTCGGCACTACTCATCAGCATGCTCCCCAATCCCAAATATTACCAAAAAAATCTCAATAACCGTCGCCTACAAAACAAAAAGCGGATTATCATGAAGCGTATGCCCAGTGCGGTATTGCCTTAGGTTACACCTTTTGATATAGCAAATCCCAAGACGCACGCCCATAGTCTGCTCCACGTTTTTCAAATTTGGTGGCAGGGCGAAAGTCGGGACGTGGCGAAAAGTTGCCATGTCCTGCCATGTTTTCAAACTGGCTCATATTATCCAAAACTTCAAGCATCCATAGGGCATAATGCTCCCAATCGGTCGCACTGTGAAAAATTCCGCCCGTTTTTAGTTTGTCCGCCACTAAGGTCATGCGGTCGGTCGTTACAAAACGGCGTTTGTAGTGTCGCTTTTTTTGCCACGGATCGGGAAAATAAAGCTGTACGGTGTCTAAATGCTCACTGGGTAAGTTATTTAACAAGGCAATCGCATCGCCATTTAGCACCTTTAAATTGGTCAGTCCCAATTCATGAGATAAGTAAGCAGTACGCCCAATCCCTGGTTCGTGAACTTCTATACCGACAAAGTTACGAGCTGGCTCGGCTTGTGCCATTTCTACCAAGCTGTCGCCCATGCCAAAGCCGATTTCTAGGGTCAAGGGGGCGTTCTCGCCATTTGGTGTGTCTTTAAAAAATGCCCGCAAATCGGTGATGTTGGACACATCGCCCAATTTGCCCAAATCCTTACCGTGATTGATGATGTACGGAGCAAAGGCGGGGTCGGTCAAGGCTTGTTCGGCATACTGGCTTAGGTGCGTTCGCCGTCTCATAAAGGTGGCGATGGCGTGGCTATACTCGGTCGGTGTGCGAGATAAGTTTTGGATTTCTTGGCTGATGGTATCCCGAGAGATGTCAGGGGTTTGGCGGTCGCCCCCAACAGGGGCAAGGGGGGCTTTTGGGGTGGATTGGTCTGTGTTAGTCATGGTATATTATCTAAAAAAGGCGTAAAATAGTGCCTATTATAAAGCATTCATCGGTTAAGTACAAAATTTATGTTCCGTTTGCCATTTTTAGAAGACACAACCCCGCCCCCATTTTATTTGCCCCACTTATCCGACAAAGAGCGGATACAGCTTGATAAATGGTTCATTGGCACACGCTCGCAAAGCTATTATTTAAAGCGATTTGAGCAATTTGACAAGGCAGGCAAACTGCACGCCCGTTGGAATTGGTCGGCGTTTTTCACCACGTTTGGCTGGTTGTTATACCGCAAGCGTTATCTGGACTGTGTGGTGTATTGTGTGGCAGGGTGGTCGTTCATTAAGCTCAACATCGTCATTATTTTGGCGGTGTGTGAGTTTTTATTTGTGGGTAAACTGCCCGATGACTATCAGATGTACACACGGCTCATGATAGCTGGGGCGGTGTGGCTGTTTTGGTCGGGCATGGTGGCACGCTGGGCGGACGCATATTATTATCGCATGGCACGGCGTGAGATTGCCGATGTGGTGGAGTTGTATCCTGCTGACAAAGACGCCCAAAAGGCATATTTGGCAGAGCATGGCGGGGTTAGTGTGGTGGGGCTTGGCGTGGCGTTTGCCATGTTTGGGACGTTGCTTGCGATCATTGTATTACAATTTGTGCCGATTATCGCCATTCAAAAAGAGCAGGCAGTGATTTTTGAGAGTTATCGCAGTACCAATGCCATTGCCAAGCGAGTGGAGCTCATCTATGAGCAAACAGGTAACTGCCCTGTGGGTCTGCCTGTTACTACCGACAACCAAAGGGTGAGCGTGGAAGTGGTGGCAAGCCTGCCCTATGCCAAGACCGATTGTGCGGTGGTGGCAACGGTGTCAGGGGCGAGTTATCCGGTGCGGTATTTAAACGGTCGGCATTTGGCGATTTATCATCAAATAGATGATAAGGTGTGGCGGTGTCAGACATCACTGAACAAAAAACAAACACCAAAACGTTGTGTGGGGTAGTTTCACTCCAAACTCACAAACACCAATTCAGGACGGTTAAACAAGCGTGGCACTCTTGTACTTTCTCGTGCCAAGCCTTGACTGACGATAAATTTGGTGTTATGGTCATTGACAAATTCATACAATCCGCCTGCATATTTGGGAAATAGCCCTTGATTGGGAGCGTACACGCCATTGATGACAAACGGCACTCGCCATTGTCCACCATGAGCATGACCTGCCATGATAATATCAAAAGGGTAATTTAGATAAGTATCAATATGCTCGGGGCGGTGGGTTAATAGAATGTGGACGTGATTTTTATAAATATCATTATTTAAATTATCCGTTACTGTTTTTAAATCCTTATCAAATGCTCCGCCGTCTGGGTCGGATATGCCGTGAATGACAACATTGGTATTTGGCACGGATATACTTTTGCCATGAATGATTGATACGCCATGAGCGTGGATTTTATTGATGACTTTGTTATAATCTGCACGGCTTAGCCAATTTTCATGATTGCCGTCCACATAATAAGTTGGGGCAATATTGGGTAATTGGCTTAGGGCGTGCTGAACATTGATAACATTCTTATAAAATAAGATGAAAATTTAACGCTTTTATCAATTTTTGCATGAAAAATGGCTAAATCTTGTTTTTCTGCGTCAAAAACTTGTCTGATAGAATAACTATCAGCCTGCGTTTTTTCCTTGAAAAACGTGCGATTTTTCTCATTTTTCATGGCAAATACCAATATTCAACACGCCCTAATAATTCATCGGCATTATCAAAAGGCATTTTGTCATCATAAATATCCCCGCCCAATAATATCACATCGGGCTGTTTTTGTTTTAAAATATCTATTAACCATTTTTGATTATCACCATAATAACAAGCGTGTAAATCGGTAATTAGGGCGATGTTTAATGTTTTATCGCTCTGATAGCCAATATCATCAAATTGATAATCCACCACCTTTAATAAATTACTATAAATAATCACGGCAACTATCATCAATAAAGCGATGACTATTCTTATCATCGCTTTTTTGTATTTATTAAAAAACATCATCACGGCAATATCCGCTCACGCTCCCAACCCTTATCGCCCTTATGATATACAATGCGGTCGTGCATACGGTTGGCTCGCCCTTGCCAAAATTCTATTTTATCCACCAATAGGCAATATCCGCCCCAAAACTCGGGTTTGGGGATATGTTCGCCAAACTGCTCGGATAGCTTGGCAAAATCACTCTCCATAATTTCACGGCTCTCTACCACGCCACTTTGGGGGCGACTGACCCATGCGGCAAGCTGGCTGTCTTTTGGGCGGGAATGGTAGTAAGTCTCCGATTTATCATCAGATAATTTGACCACACGCCCAGACGCTCGCACTTGGCGTTCTAGCGTATGCCAAAAAAACAAGGCTTCGGCAAAGGGGTTGTCCGCCAAATCCTGCCCTTTGTCGCTGTCATAATTGGTATAAAAAATCATCTGAATGTCGTCATCATTAGGGACAATCTCACGCATAAGCAAGGTACGCACGGACGGACGCATATCCGCCCCACAGGTGGCAAGGCTAAATGCATAGGCTTCGCCAATTTGCTCGGATATGGCGTCATTTATCCATTTTTGGAGTAATGGATAAGGGGTATCGCCAATGTTTTTTTCAATCAGTTCGTCTTTTTCATAGGATAGACGGCTGGCACTAAAATCAATAGCCATGTTGTTACCTTTGGTTGGTTATTAAAATGATAATTTATCTATACTTGGCAATTCAAAAGGCGGATGCGAACTGATACTCGCCAGTACAATTTTATCATCAAAGCGTTGATAATGTAAAATGTATTCGCTTGTCATATCGCCAAACTCGCCCACATAATTAGGTATGCCGATATGATAATGCCAAAGACAGTATTTTTGGGCATAATCAAAATTAGCTCGTTCTTTTTTGGTATGGGGATTGGTTGGAATAGATGATTTATTACGACCTTGCAGACCATGCAAGCCGTGTTGTTGAACTTGTTGGACAAATAGAGCGATTTTTATACGGTCTGCGTGTGAAAGTAGAGCAAGTTGTTCGTCAAAGGCAAGACTTGTTTCCACTTTCATCTTGCACCACCCAGCCAATCTGCCAACTGTTCTACGCTGTCAAAATGAGGCACAGGGGTAGAACCGCTTTTGATTGATTTATCCAATTTCTTAATATCAAAATGATGTTGATAAAACCAATCATAATAAGCGTCTTCATCATCTTTGGCAAAAGTGGATATAAGCAATTCATCAACCGTCATACCTGCTTGTTCGGCTCTGGCGGTAATTAGCTCTATGGTGGTTGGGGGTAGGTCTAATATCATGGATTTTCTCTTTTTAACTATTAAAATGATATTTTTATTTGCAGTATTGTAGAGTGCGTGATATGCACCTTACCAATTAGTATATTTTGAAGTTAAATCATTATAAAATACCATTGTTAAATCACAAATGTTTTAAAATTAGATATAGCCAACAAACTTGATATTTACCACAGTATTTGTAGGGACGTGCTGAGACACCACTTTTTATAGGCGTGCACAGCACGCCCCTACACTCAAACGTCATTACACTTGTGTTAATTTTAAAGTTTCTTGGGTGTATACAGGAGCGAATTGCAATTCGCCCTTGTGTTAAATTTACCATAGGGCAAATTCAATTTACCCTACACACCCATTTCAAATTGTCTATGATTTAAAAATCACCCCAGCACCGCCTTTACCTTGTCCGCCAATGATGTTGCCAATGTTTGTGCCGTATCGCCATTTTGGGCTTCAACCATGACCCGAATCACAGGCTCGGTGCCTGATTTACGAATTAATAGTCGCCCTGTGTCGCCAAGCTCGCTCTCGGCTTGGGCGAAGGCGGATTTTAGCTCGTCATTGTCATAAGGGTCGCTCATTTTGGCTAGGCGGACATTGATGAGCGTTTGGGGATATGGGGTATAACCCTTTGTTAAATCGGATAATTTTCCGCCTTTTTTGACCAAAATCGCCAGCACCTGCAAGCCTGCTACAATGGCGTCCCCTGTGCGTGATTTATCAAGGCAAAGAATATGCCCCGATGACTCTCCGCCAATGGTGTAGCCGTGTTTTTCTAGCTCCTGCATGACATAGCGGTCGCCCACTTTGGCACGGACAAAGTCAATGCCTTGATTTTTAAGCAAGTTTTCAAGTGCCATGTTGCTCATGAGCGTGCCGACCACGCCTTTTGGGGTTTCGTCTGCCCCATTGGCAAGAATGTACAAAATGCTGTCGCCGTCCAAAATTTGTCCGTTTTCATCCACCATAACAATGCGGTCGCCGTCGCCGTCTAGGGCAATGCCTAAGTCTGCTTTGTGTTCCAATACCAATTTTTGCAAGGTTTCGGGGTGGGTTGAACCACAGTTGTCGTTGATGTTGGTGCCGTTTGGCGTGTTGGCGTGGGCGATGACGGTTGCCCCAAGCTCACGCAAGACCCGTGGGGCAACGCTGTACCCTGCTCCGTTAGCACAGTCAAGGGCGATGGTTAGCCCACGCAGGTCGTATTGGTAGGGGAACGAGCCTTTGCAGTACTCAATATAACGCCCCTTAGCGTCATCAATGCGGTAGCTTTTGCCAAGCTCGGTGGGGTAGTGTTCAAGGCGTGAGAGCGTGTCGCCATGTATCATCTCGTCCAATTTGGCGTTAATGGCGGACTGGGTGTCGTCTGAGATTTTTTTGCCTTCGCCTGAGAAGAATTTTACGCCATTGTCGCCATAAGGGTTGTGGCTTGCTGAGATGACCACGCCCATGTCGGCATGAAAACTTCTTGCCAAATGAGCAATGGCAGGTGTTGGCAAGGGCTCAAGCAAATGCACGTCCACGCCTGCCGAGTTAAATCCTGCTTGCAAGGCGGATTCAATCACATAGCCCGACAGACGAGTGTCTTTGCCAATAACCACGCTGGGTCGTCTGTCTGTCGTGTTTTGGGCGGTCAAAACCTGCCCTGTGGCATAACCCAATCTTAGTAGAAAATCAGGGGTAATGGGAAATTGTCCAAATGCCCCACGAATGCCGTCTGTACCGAAGTAGCTCATGATGATTGCCTTTTTAAAATTAAAAAATGATAACTTCATTCTCAACTTAAAATGGTAGCTTGTTGATTGTTCAATAACCATTTTTGGGTTGTAGGGGCGAATCGCTATTCGCCCTTGATAAATCAACCACTTATATAAAGTTGAGAATGGGGTAAAATTATAAGAAAAGATAACCCTAAGTATACCGCCAAATTAGTCCTTGTTCAACGTCTTTTCGGTTAATCATAAAAACAAGAATTTTTATCAAAATTTACAAAAGCCTTGTTTAAATTGCAAATTTTTGCCACAATATAGCATTTTTTCATCACGGAACCATTCATGACAACATTTAACCTACACCCTGCCTTTACCCTAAAATCCCAGCACCACATAGAAGCTCTTGACATTACGGTGCTACTTTGTGAGCATACCGCCACAGGGGCGACCCATTATCATCTGGCGTGTGATAATGACGAAAACGCCTTGATGATTGGCTTTGCCACTCAGCCCATGACTTCTCGTGGCGAAGCTCATATCCTAGAACACGTTGTGCTGTGCGGTTCACAAAAATACCCCGTGCGAGACCCGTTTTTTAGCATGATTAAGCGGTCATTGCAGACTTTTATGAACGCCATGACGGCAAGTGATTGGACGGTGTACCCTTTTGCCAGTCAAAACAAAAACGATTATTTTAACTTATTGTCCGTCTATCTTGATGCGGTATTTTTTCCCAATATTCATGAGTTAGACTTTGCCCAAGAAGGTATTCGTTTGGAGCTTGACGAACAGGGTAAGCCTGAATATCACGGCATTGTCTTTAATGAGATGAAAGGGGCGATGAGTGGCGAGATTGACCAGCTCTACTACGCTTTGGCACCGCACCTATATCCGACCACGACTTATCATTATAATTCAGGGGGCGACCCAAAAGAGATTGTCAAGCTCACCCATGCTGATTTGGTCAATTTTCACAAGGCTCATTATCACCCGTCCAATGCCATTATCATGAGTTTTGGCGACATTGACGTGGCGGACATTCAAGCGCGCCTGCACGATGATGCTCTAGTGCGTTTTGATGACAACGAAAAGCCGTCTCGTGGCAAAAAGTTCGTCTCCATGACCGAGACTCGCCTAAGCACACCAACCCAAGTTTATGACACTTATACCGCCGACGTGAGTGGCGAGAAAATGACCCATAACGTGCTGGCATGGCTACTGCCAAGCATTACCGACCCCAAAGAGCGTTTGGCACTTCGCCTTATGGAAGGGGTGCTGATAGAACACGCAGGTTCACCCCTAAGAGCGTATCTTGACAGCTCGCCACTTGGCACGTCTGCAAGTCCGCTTTTAGGTCTAGATGACAGCCATTATGAAATGGCGTTTTATGCAGGCGTGCGTGGCTCGGAGCGTGAACTTGCCGATGACGTGGAAAACGGCATTTTGGAGCTACTTCGTTCTGTGGCGGAAAACCCCATTGATAATGAAACCATACAGACCATTTTACATCAGATAGAGTTAGACCAACGCCACATCGGGGGCGACAGTATGCCTTATGGCTTGACGCTCATGCTTGAAGGGTTTGGCACGGCACTGCATGGCGGTAATCCTGTGGATATGTGGGAGATTGATGAGCATTTGTCGTGGCTGTCCGAGCAGGTCAAAGAGCCAAACTGGGTGCAAAATCTCATCAAAACGCACCTAATTGACAACCCACACCGAGTTCGCTTGACCCTATCGCCTGATAAAGACAAAGCCCAACGCCTGATAGATGACGAAAAGGCAAGTTTGGATAAGCTAAATGCCACGTTAAGCGATGACGATAAAGCGGTCATTCGTCAAAAATCTGCCGAACTTGCCACACGCCAAGCTCTGATAGATGACGTGGATATTTTGCCAAAAGTGGGGCTAGATGACATTCCCCAAGCGATAAAATTCGCCCACGCCAACAAACAGCCGATAATCATTGGGCAAGACGAACGCAAACTCTACGAGTACCATGCAGGCACCAATGGGCTGTATTATTATCAAGTGGTGCTTGATTTAAATGATAATTTAGACATTTTAAATAATCCGATATTGCCTTTATATTTGGGGCTGTTGTCCGAATTAGGTACGGACAACTATGACGCACGCACGTTCCAAGCGGTACAAGCGTCCGTCTCATCAGGCGTTACCGCTCGCATTTCACAGCGTACCGACCGCCATGATAAGGATAAAATGACAAGCTATCTCGTGCTGGCGACCCGTGCCTTAGCCCGTAAGCCTGAGGCGGTGGAGCTGGTGAGCGACGTGCTAAACAACACCATTTTCACCGAAACCGACCGCATGAGTGAGCTGTTACAGCAAAAACAAGCGTCTTGGCAATCACGCCTATCAGCAAGCGGACACAGCTACGCCATTCAGACCGCCAGTCGGAGCATGAGCAAATTATCATCGCTAGAATACCGTTATTCGGGCTTACCTGCCCTGTCGGCATTAAAGGCGTTTTTAAAGCAAAGCGAAACCGACCAAGCGGTTTGGCAAACGCTATCAGCACGCCTAGCCCAAATCCACGAGCAAATACAAAACCTACCCCAAGACGTGGTTTTGGTATGCGAGGCAGACAAGGCGGACGAGTTAAAGGCGGTAATAAAAGACGTGCTAAATACACCGCATAAACCTGCCAAATCGCCTGTCGTGGCAAATGATACACTGGCATTTGATGAGCTTGCCAAGAGCGATGACAACAAAGACATCGCATGGCTTATCGCTACCAACGTCTATCATAATGCCACTGCCTATCCTGCGACCACATCAGGGCATGAGGACACGCCTGCCTTGACGGTGCTGGCTCCATTTTTAAGAAATGGCTATCTGCATTCGGCAATCCGTGAAAAAGGCGGGGCGTATGGCGGTGGGGCGAGCTTTGATGCCAATTCGGCAAGTTTTCGCTTTTATAGCTACCGAGATCCGCACTGTGTGGCGACTTTTCTTCATTTTGAAAAGAGCATTGACTGGCTACTGGACAACGACCATGACGCTGATAAGTTAGAAGAGGCGATTTTGGGGATTATCGGTGGCATGGACAAACCTGCGTCCCCAGCAGGCGAGGCGGTCAAGGCGTGTTTTAGCGAGCTACACGGTCGCACCAAAGAAATGCAAGAGACCATACGAGCCAAGCTCTTAGCGGTAACGATAGACGACCTAAAACGAGTGGCACGCACCTATCTAAAAGACAAGCCCCATGTTAAGGCAAGCCTTGCTCCGCTTGAAAAAGAAAGCCAAATGGCAGAGCTTGGGTTTGATTGTCATAAGATTGGTTAAAGTTAATGAAAAACCCCATGCCGTGCGGTGTGGGGTTTTGGTTTGTGTATTATTTATACGCTTTTTAACAGATTTTGTAACGCAAGCCCTGCATTATCCGTTTTCATAAATTGCTCACCGATGAGGTAGTGATGAATACCATGCGACTGCATCAGGTGTACATCGTCCGCCCCATGAATACCACTTTCACTCACGATAAGAGCGTCATCGCCCACATTTTCACGCAAGGTCTTGGCAAGGCGAATGGACGTGTTCAAATCCACATCAAAGGTGTTAAGATTGCGGTTATTGATGCCATAAATGTTGTGGGTAGATTTGGGCAATTTTAACGCACGGATTAGCTCATCTTCATCATGAATCTCAATCAGCACGTCCATGCCAAGTTCTATCGCCACCTTGTGCAACTGTGCCACCGTCTCATCATCAAGGCACGCCATGATAAGCAAAATACAATCCGCCCCAAGCGTGCGACTTTCATAAATGTGGTACTCATCCACCATAAAATCTTTACGCAAGGCAGGCAAATTGCAAGCATTTTTGGCTTGGATAAGATGGTCATCATGTCCCAAAAAATACTCACGGTCGGTCAAAACAGACAAACAAGTCGCCCCTGCCGTCTCGTAGCCTTGGGCGGTGGCAACGGGGTTAAAATTTTGGCAAATCACGCCTTTGGACGGACTTGCCTTTTTTATCTCGCTAATCACGCCAATTTTGCCTTGTTCTACCGCTCGTAGGGCTTTGGCAAACCCACGCACGGCAGGGGCGGATTTGGCTTTTTGTTTTAACTCGTCAAGGCTGATTTGAGTGCGAGCTTGGGCGATTTCTTGGTGTTTGGTGGCAACAATTTTTTGTAAAATGGTGGGTGTGGACATGGTTTTTCCTTTTAAAATTTTGGCTCTGGTTCAAAAAGTATGCTACAAGGAAAACCGCTCGTGGTGAGCTTGTCGAACCATAACGGTTTTCCTACCCTTCGACAAGCTCAGGGCGAACGGAAAACCTAATTCAGCATACTTTTTAGACTACTACCAAAATTTTTTAAATTTGAAAATATAATTTGGGCGAATTGCAATTCGCCCCTACATTGAAAATCTTTAAATGTACGTTTGGATAATAAAAATCAATGATTAAACGTTTGGGTAAATGCCACAAATTCCTGCATTTTTTGCCATGCCTTGCCACTTGCTAGGGCTTGTTTGGCAAGGGCGACACCGTCTTTAAAGCTGTCTGACACCCCTGACAGATACAGGCTTGCCCCTGCATTTAGGGCGATGATGTCGCACGCCTTTTGGGTGCGTGGGTCGGTTTGACCTTGTAGGGCGGATTTGATAAGGTCAAAACTTTCATCAGACGAACCAACCAACAAACCGTCCAGCGACTGCATGGCAATGCCGACATCGGTGGGGGCGATTTTAAAGGTAGTTACCTTGCCGTCCTTGTATTCGGAGATGGTTGTGGGTGTGGCAAGACTTATCTCATCCAAGCCGTCATCAGAATGCACGACCCACACATGGCGACTGCCAAGTTTGCCCATGACGTGAGCAAGTTTTTCGCACAACGCCACATCATAGACCCCAAGCAAGGTGTTTGGGGCGGACGCAGGATTGGTCAAAGGCCCTAAGATATTAAAAATCGTCCGCACCTTCAACGCCCCACGCACCGCCTTGGCATGACGCATGGCAGGGTGATGATTGGGGGCGAACATAAAGCACACCCCTGTATTTTTGGCACAGTCGGCAACTTGACTTGGGCCAAGGGCAAGGTTTGTGCCTGCACTTGTGAGCAAATCGGACGCACCTGAACGGCTTGACACGCCTGTGCTACCGTGCTTGGCGACCACACCGCCACAGACCGCCACCACGAACATGGATGCTGTGGATACGTTAAATAAATTCGCTCCATCTCCGCCCGTTCCCACGATATCCACCGCATTATCCACGCCCAAATTAACGGCATTGGCAAACGACCGCATGACCCGAGTAGAAATGGCAATCTCGTCCACCGTCTCACCCTTGATACGCCAAGCCGTGATAATGGCGGACAGTAGCACATCGGGGCATTTGCCCGTCATGATAAGGGTCATGAGCGTGGCGGTGTCGTCATCGCTTAGGTTTTCGCCATTGATTAGGGTGTTTAGGGTGCGTACCAAAAAAGCGTGAATGTCGTGGTCATTGTCTAACATGGATTTCCTTTTAAATTTTTTTTGGGTTAATTTATCATCTGTTGGACGGTTTTGTAGGGGTAATTTATTCGCCTAAATTTGTGTATTATCATAGGGCAAATTGCAATTTATCCCCTACAATGCCATTTTTAAATAGACTTCTTTCCAAACCCCGATTTTTGTGGATTTTTAAAAACTTCAACCCCAATACTTATAAAGGTTTATTTTTAGTTTGGAAAGAGATTTAATAAACAATCACGCCACCGTTGGCAAATTTTCATCATCTAACACGGCAAGCCCACAGCGTTTTAAAAAGTTGTTAAAAAGCTGATAGCCATGCTCGCTTAAAATGGATTCTGGATGAAACTGCACGCCTTCAATGTCCAGCTTTTTATGGCGAACGCCCATAATCTCGCCCATAGAGCCGTCCGCATTTTGTGTCCAAGCGGTGATTTCTAGGCACTCAGGCAATGTGGCTTTATCAATGACAAGCGAATGATACCGCACCACCGATACAGGGTTTGGTAAGCCATGAAACACGCCTACATCATTATGATGCACGTCCGACAGCCGTCCGTGCATAACCTCGCCTGCTCGCACGACATCACCACCAAAGGCTTGCCCAATGGCTTGATGACCTAAGCACACGCCCAAAATGGGAATCTGTCCACCAAAATGCGTCAAAATCGGCACCGTAACCCCCGCTTCGGTTGGCGTACAAGGGCCAGGCCCTAGGATAATGGCTTGTGGGGCAAGGTCGGTTATCTCATCAAGGGTAATTTCGTTGTTGCGTTTTACCACAATGTCCTGCCTTAATTCGCCAAAATACTGAACAATGTTGTAAGTAAAACTGCAATAGTTATCTATCATTAAGAGCATGTCAAATCCTTATTTTTTTATTTGTCTTATCTTGCTGTCTTGTCAAATTTGACTGTACTTATGCCATCATCGCCTGCTTTTAGCATGACGTGAGCTGACTGACTGGCAAAAATGCCGTTACACACCACGCCCACGATGTTGTTTAGGGTGCTCTCTAGCTCGGCAGGGTCTTTGATGTCCAAATCATAGGTATCCAAAATCACATTGCCATAATCAGTGACAAATCCTTCCCGATACACAGGCTCGCCCCCGAGCTTGACCAGTTCACGAGCCACATAAGAGCGGGCTTGGGGCAACACTTCCACCGCCACGGGGAATTTGCCCAGTTTGGCGACTGTTTTGGAGTCATCCACCATGCACACAAAGCGTTTGGACGCTGCCGCCACGATTTTTTCACGGGTCAATGCTCCGCCACCGCCTTTTATCATGTTGCCGTGAGCGTCTATCTCGTCCGCCCCATCAATGTACAAATCAAGCTCGCCCACCGTATTTAAATCAAAAATCTCAATGCCCAAGGCTTTTAATTTATCTTCGGTAACTTTTGAGCTTGCCACTGCCCCTTTTAGGCGAACCTGTGGCAACAGCTCAATCAAGCAGTTTACCGTACTGCCTGTGCCCACGCCCAAAATCATGCCGTCTTCGATGTAGGCAAGGGCGGATTTGGCAACGGCTTGTTTTTGGGCAAGTTTGGGGTCGGTGTGGGCTTGGGTGTTAGACATGATGATTCTCATAAAAATTTGGGGTTATTTTACGCTAAATTTAGCAAAAAATAAATAACTGACCCATAGACAGAATGTGACTGGTGAAGTTTTTTCAATAAAAATAAGTATAAAAAGCCTGACGAGTGAATGACGAGTGTTTGGCTAAATTAAGCATGCAAGAATGGTAAAACCAAATCCCCCAAAATTGCCACCCACCCCAACTTATGCTAAACTATAACCTTTTGCAATTAGGAATTATCATGAAAAAATTCACGCTCATCATCGCCTTATGCCTGCCTTTAATGCTCATGGCGTGTAGTGCCAATAACGGTCAAGGCGTACGCCCCACCGCCAGTATTTTGATTGGCAAATGATTTATCTTTAATGGGTAAAATTTCAAATCAATAAAACCGCCAAACTCATCGGAATGTCTATGAAAACCTTTAACCGCCTTGTTTTATCCTTATGCGTATCCTTGGGATTATTATCCCTAACCGCTTGTCAGCACGCCCCAACAGCCATGCCCCAAGCCCCAACCGCCCTTGCTACCACTCCCCAACAAGAGCTAAAACTTCTCGCCAACATTCACGAATACACCCTAGATAATGGCTTGCAAGTCGTCATCAAAGAAGACAAACGAGCTCCTGTGGTCATGACCCAGATTTGGTATGGCGTGGGGGCAAATGATGAGCCTGTGGGCAAGGGCGGACTGTCGCACTTTTTGGAGCATTTAATGTTCAAGGACACGCCCAAGGTATCCAGCGATGAATTTAGCCGTCTTATCAGTCATTATGGCGGTAGTAATAACGCCTACACCAGTTCAGACGTTACCGTTTATCATGAAATTTTGCCCGCCAATCGCTATGCCCTAGCGTTGGAGCTAGAAGCCAACCGCATGAAAAACGTGCTGTTTAAACCTGAGCAGATAGAAAGCGAACGCCAAGTCGTCCAAGAAGAACGCCGTTCTCGCACGGACGATAACCCCATGGCAAAAGCGTGGGAGCGATTTTCATCATTCGTCTATGGCGACACGCCACGGGGTCGCCCCATTATTGGGAGCATGGCGGACATTGAAGGCTTGACCATGGATGACCTAAAACACTGGTACGCCACATGGTACGTCCCCAATAACGCCACGCTCGTCATCGTGGGCGACGTGGACAAAGACGAAGCCCTAACTCATATCAAAAAATATTTTGGCGACATTCCCAAAGGCGACCCCGTACCCGCCCGAGACCCTGCCCAATTCATCCACGCTGATGACCTAAACGCAGGCAAAGGCGGTGTGAGCGAACGCCATATCGTCATCAAAGAAGCCGTCCAAGTTCCCACGCTGATTTTGGCATGGCAAGCCCCGACTGTATCTGGCCTAAAACTCACCAATCACCACACCGCCGACAACGAGCGAGAGCTGTTGGCATTGGGGCTGTTTGATGACGTGCTAAGTGGCGGAGCGTCTGGTCGATTTGCCAAAAATTTGGTCAAAAAAGAACTCGTTACGTCCGTATATAGTAGTTATGACAGTACAGGCTATGGGGACGGCTTTTTTATGGTCATGGCAACGCCAAAAGCAGGGGTGAGCCTTGATGAAACCAAACGCCTTGTCTTAGATGAGATAAAACGCACCATGGCCGACCCCATTGACCAAAAAGAGCTTGACCGTTCTATGGTTGCCACAAAAACCGCCTTGGTGTTTGCGTCCGAAGGCGTATCAGGGCAGGCGGATTTGCTGGGAATGCTAAAAAATGAAAATATCCCTTTTGGCAAAATCCAAGAAGAATTGGCAATTCTGCCCACCATTAGCACCGATGAAATTAAAAACGCAGGCAAAAAATACCTAAGTGATGAGCGTATGTATAGTGCTTATATTTTGCCAAAAGATGAATAATAGATTTAGGGTTTTAAAATGGGGTATTGTTCAATAAAAGACTTCCTGCAAAACCCTGAATTAAAGAAAACCGTTCGTGGTGAGCTTGTCGAACCATGACGGTTTTCCGCTACCCTTCGACAAGCTCAGGGCGAACGGAAAACTAGTTTTGCAGGAAGTTTAATAAAGATATATTTTAAAATTTAAACGTGTAGGGGCAATTTATTCGCCCAAAAATCAATCCGTTATCACAGGGCAAATGTGATTTGCCCCTACAAATCCCCCAAAGGTATGGTTAATTAACAATGCCAAAAATTGATAAAAATTATGGGTCAAATTTAAACAAAATAACGATTAAATTTTACCAAAATCATTTTATTGAAAAGATAAATAGGTATTGTTAAATTTGGATATTTTAAAATAGCGTATTGTTAAAAAACCCCATATTTTAAAATTTGGATAGTAGGGGCGAATCGCAATTCACCCAAAATCAATACATCAAAAACCACAAATCAACAATGCCAAAATGATTTATATAAAATCAACCATTAAAACCCCAACCCAATATCAGGAATTACCATGAAAAAACTTACCCCAATCGCCTTAGCCTTATTCCTTATCAGCCACACCACATGGGCGGACGGTCATCATCATGCCCCTGTCGCCCCAAGCGATAAGCCTTTGCCTGTGCTTGATAGCCTAAAAGATGACAAGCCATTGGATTTAAAAATCCCGCACATGGAGCGGTTTGACGTGGACGGCGTGTCTGTGATTTTTACACCCATTGATGAACTACCGATTTTGGACATTAGCTTGACCTTTAAGGGCGGTTCTGCCAAAGATGACACCATACGAGCGGACGGCTATGGCATTGCTGGCATGACCGCCACCATGATGACCCAAGGCACAACCCACCTAGACGAGAACACATTTGCCGAAAAAGCCGAACTGCTGGGCGTGGTATTTGGGGCGACTGCCTACCGAGACACGTTTGTTTATGCGTTTAGAAGTTTGTCGGACGACAAAGAGCTGTATCCTGCCCTTGATTTGTTTGCCGACATGATACAAAACCCCCGTTTTGATGAAACTATCCTAAAACGCAACCAAGCCCAAGCGGACATCGGTTTTGAGCGTGCCAAACAAGACCCCGCTCATGTGGCGAGTGTTGAGTTTTTAAAAACCCTATATGGCACGCATCCTTATGCCGTATCCACACATGGCACACAACAGAGCGTGGCGAGCATTAGCCGAGATGACCTAATCGCCTATAAAAACAAATACTTAACCAAAGGCAACGCCCACATCGCCATCACAGGCGACATCAGTGCCGATGATGCACGCACCATCGCCAAACGCCTGATAAATGCCTTGCCCCAAGGCGAGAGAGCCACCGACTTGCCCACGCCCATCGCCCCCAAGCCACAGCACGTCCACATTCCCTATGACAGCACCCAAACGCACGTCTATATCGGACACATGGGCGAAAAAGAGACCAAAGACCCCGTGGAGCTACAAAATCGCACCAATTTTAGCCTTGCCAACAGCGTGCTGGCAGGGGGTGATTTTAATGCCCATCTTATGAAAGAGATTCGAGACAAGCACGGCTACACCTATGGCATCACAGGTGCTATGAATGTCTTTGATGAGCGTGGCTATTATCGTATCAGCTTTTCTACCCAATCGGACAAAGCAAAAGAGGCGATCATCAAAACCTTACAAGTCATTGAAAACACAAGAAAAAATGGCATCAAAGACAGCGAGTTTAACCTAGAACGCACCAGTCGTAAATACGCCTATCCCATGAGCCTTGCCACCAATACCGCCATTCACAACAAAGCATCTGAACTAAACTATGACAATTTGCCCGACAGTCATATCACCGATTATTTGGTGCGACTAGACAAGGCGACATTGGATACGGTCAATCAATCGCTAAATACCTATATCCGCCCTGATGAATTTATCATCGTTACCATTGGTAAAGAAAAACCTGATTTATCAAGTGTGTTTAAACAAGATAAAAAAGAGTCAAAAAAGGTTGATTTAAAAAAGAGATGAGTTATTTTTTGGATAAATGCGTAGGGGCAAATTGCAATTTGCCCAAATCATTATCAATTTATAATATCCATCTTTTAATATACACCTAACAAACTTAATATTTAACACAGGCTTTGTAGGGACTGGCTCCGCACGTCCTTTGATAACATGCCAATTTTTATAGGCGTGCACAGCACGCCCCTACACCCAAACTTCATTATGTTTGTGGTAATTTTAAAGCTTCTCGGGTGTAGTAAATTAACCCCAATTCACACCAATTCTACATTTTTAAACAATACTTTTGTAGGGGCGTGTTGAACACGCCCATTGGTGTATTTTTAAGTTAAACAATCATAAAATAAACATAAAATCGGCAAATAAAAATAAATGAAATATTAAATCATTTTATGGTTGCCAATTTATTTTTAATAAATCATTTCAAAGGCGATTTCATGCGTTTTTTTGTAGATATGCCCCTAGCCGTACATGACACGATAACCCTGCCTGATGACGTGTATCATCATTGGACAAAGGTTTTGCGGGCAAATATTGGTGATAGTGCCACACTTTTTAACGGGCAAGGGGGCGAATACACCGCCACGCTGACCCACATTGACAAAAAGTCCGCCCATGTGCGTATAGATGACTTTAACCCCACCAATCGCACCTTGTCTTACCGTGTTACCCTAATCCAAGCGATGAGTAAGGGCGAGCGTATGGATTACACCATTCAAAAGGCGTGTGAAATGGGCGTGTCCGCCATACAGCTCATCACCACCGAACGCTCCGAGCGACTCAGATATGAGCGTGATAACAAAAAACTTGCTCATTGGCAAAAAATCGCTGTCTCTGCCTGTGAGCAATGCGGGCTTAATATCATCCCTGCCATTTTGCCCCCTGTGGCACTTTCGGACTGCCTAGCAAGTTGTACCGATGAGCTAAAAATCGTCATGAGCCTAGCGGACGACGTGCACCGCTACACTCCAAAAGCCCCCTTGCCGTCCACGATAGGCATACTGGTCGGTTCAGAAGGCGGACTGTCCGATGATGAGATAGATGAGTGCCACAAGCATGGCTTTTTGTCGTGGACGATAGGCGAGCGGATACTTCGTACCGAGACGGCAGGGGTGGTGGCGTTGGCAGGGCTACAAGTGGTGGGGGTAGATTAGATGCCTGCCGTTACCACAATCTCAACCAGCCAGTTGGGATTTACCAAATTTGCCTGAACCGTGGCACGAGTGGGCGGAACGTTGCCTGCTATCCAAGCGGTGTATTCGGCATTAAATTCATCAAAATCTTCTAAATTTTTGATAAACACCTGTGCGGTTAAAAGGCGGGATTTGTCCGTGCCTGCCTTGACTAAGGCTTTGTCAATGTTGGCTAGGACTTCACGAGTTTGTCCGACGATATCAAGGCTGTCATCATCAGGTACTTGCCCTGCCAAATAGACCACGCCATTATAAATGGCAATTTCGGTGATGGTGTCGTTGCTGTCAATTTTTTGAATGTTCATAACATTTTCCTTAAAAATAAATGGTGTTGTTCAATAAAGAAACATTTTAAAATTTGGACGTGTAGGAGCAAATTGCAATTTACCCAAAAATCAACGTTTTATCAAAGAGTAAATGTGATTTGCCCCTACAAGTCCACCCAAAGGTGTGTTAATTAACAATATCAAAACTACATTACTTCTGATAACGGCTCATATCTAAGCCTTCCAATGAAATCTCGGCTTGTTTGCCCGTAATGATATCACAAAGCAGTTTACCAGAGCCGCATGCCATTGTCCAGCCAAGCGTGCCATGCCCTGTATTGATGAATAGGTTGTCAAATTTGGTCGCCCCAATGATGGGTGTGCCATCTGGGGTCATCGGACGTAGCCCTGTCCAAAATTTGGCATTTGGTAGGTCGCCACCGTCAAACAGACTTTTTGTAACCATCTCTAAAGTCTCGCGGCGGGCAGGGTTTAATGACAAATCAAAGCCCGACAGCTCTGCCATGCCACCTACCCGAATGCGATTGTCAAAACGGGTGATGGCGATTTTGTAGGTCTCATCAAGCACGGTAGAGATGGGGGCTTTGGTCTCATCGATGATGTCAGCGGTCAGCGAATAACCCTTGACAGGATAGACGGGCAAATTCAGCCCAAGTGGTAAGAGCATGGCACGGCTATAACTGCCCATCGCCATCACATAGCCGTCTGCTGTCAGCGTTTCGCCACCTGCAATAATGCCTTTGATGGTTTGATTTTCAAAGATGATGTTGTCAATGTTTGTGTCAAATTTGAACGTCACGCCAAGCGATGTACAATGCTCGGCAAGGCGTTTGGTAAATAAATTACAGTCGCCCGTTTCATCATTGGGCAATCTTAGACCGCCCAAAAGCGGAGCGGTAGCATAAGCAAGAGCAGGCTCGGCATTGACAAGCCCATCTGCGTCCAGTATCTCATAAGGCACGCCACATTCTTCTAGCACTTTGGTGTCAAGGTGCATGGCTTGGATTTGGGCAGGTTTACGAAACAGCTGTACCGTGCCACCTGTACGATGTTCATAACCAACACCAATCTCATTACGCAAAGTACCGATACAGTCACGGCTGTACTCAGATATCCGCATCATGCGTTCTTTGTTGATTTGATAGCGTATGGCGTTACAGTTGGCGAGCATTTGACGCATCCATGTCATCTGAAAGGATGTGCCATCAGGGCGGATGGCAAGGGGGGCGTGTTTTTGCATGAGCCATTTGACCGCCTTTTGGGGGATTTTGGGGGCAGCCCAAGGGGTTGAGTAGCCGGGGGAGATTTGTCCGGCATTGGCAAAACTTGTCTCCATCGCCACATCCGATTGGCGGTCAATGACGGTAACTTTTGCCCCTGCTTTGGCAAGATAATAGGCGGTAGTCGTGCCAATCACGCCCCCACCCAAGATAATGATGTCCATAAAATACCTTGATGATGACTTGTAAGTAAATTAAGGTGTGCCTGCCTTTGGTATTTGCAATGAAAAATGCCTGTTTAAAAAAGCAGGGGAATCGCACGTTTTTCAAGGAAAAAACGTAGGCTGTAAGTCTTCTATCAAGCAAGTTTTTGACTTCGAGCCACAAGATTTAGCCATTTTTCATGCAAAAATCGATTAAAATTGTCAAATTTTCATCGTATTTTATAAAAATGCTATCAATGGCAGGCACGCCCTAGTATGTTTTCCCAGTTAAAGTCTGTAATTAGGGTGTGCTTATAAATAGTATAACAAGCTCTGATGGCAAAGAAAAGGGCTTTTGAGTCAGATTGCCAAATACACCGCCATCGCCATGCCATTATTGACCATGTGCATGAGTATTGCCATGACCAGTCCGTATTTGACACGGATATAGCAAAACAGCAACGCCATGGCAAAGATGATCATCATGCCAAGCAGGTCGTATTGTAGATGAACGAGTGTAAAGAGCAGACTGCTTATGAGGCTTGCCGTGAGTGTGGATTTGGCGATGCTAAAACCGACCAGACGGATGGGGGTTTGCTCGGCACGATGATGATGAAGCAGTCCACCAAATATCAACCCCCGAAACACCAGCTCTTCGTAGATGGGGGCGACCACCACGATGGCGAATATGAGCAGGGGCAGGGACTCATCTGTGATAAGCCCATCCAAAAAATCCATGGGCGAGCTATCCAAGGCGGTCAAGATAATCTCACTTACCGCCATAAATGCTATCATGCCTATGAGACTGACGACAAAGCCCCGAACGCCCATCGCCTTTATCCCGAAAAACTGCCAAACAGCCCCCCAGTGATGAGCTGATGGGGGCTGATGGGGCGTGCCGTGGCGTGCCGTTTTGCTTTTAAATAGCACCAAACCTACGGCAAACAGCGTAAAGGCTAGGGCAGTGATGACAACCGAAATGGCGACCACCACGCCGTTATTTGAACCGAGTGTGATGAGTGTGGCGGTATCTAGATTTTGTGCTTGTTCATAATAAGCCAGTGAACCGATGTATGTGCCAATGATTTGCAGGGCAAACATGCCAAATAGGCAAAATAAGCACAGTCCTACCAGACCCAGTGGCGAAAATTTAATCACAGATTGATGTGATTGTTTGGTTATCTGTGTCATCTGTGGGTGAGTTCGGTTAAGATGGGGCATTTTAGCAAGTCTTTATTTGTTGGGCGATGATGTCTAGCACAAGATGGGCGGTGCTGTCTGGATTTTCTAAGGGAAACATGTGTGAGCCGTCCACATAGATGATGGGGATGCCCCAATTGTCATGAATGGCTTGATATGAACCTATGTGGGTAAAATAACTGTCCTTGCCAGCGATGAGCGTGGTAGGGCGGTAGATGGTCAGAGATTTAGCCCAGTATAAAGATGGTATGGTGCGAAAAATGCCAATCTCAACCCCCTTGTTGATGGCGAGTGTGAATTTGTCGTCTTTGGCGGTCAGTCCGTGTCTGATGTAGTCATCAAAGGCACGCCTGTCAAAGGCTCTAAATAATCCCTTTTGGCGTAGGCTGTCATGGGCAGTCTGCCTGCTGTCAAAGGTGTCTTTGCGGTATTTGGATTTGCTGGCAGGCGAGATTTTATCAACAAAATAATGTTGAGACCCTGTCAAGGGGCATAGGGCATCATCCATGATTTTGGAGAGCTGATAAATTAGGCTCATTTTGCCCATGAGTAAAGATGGGTCAAGGGCGATGAGCTGACTGATGTGCGTAGGGTCTTTGTCGCACGCCTGCATGGTCGTTACTGCCCCCACAGAATGCCCCACAGCAACAACATGTGGCACACTGTGTTTTTGGCAGGTCTGATGAATGTTGTCTAGTACCTGATGGGTCAGTTTTTGCCAGTGATTATCTGGCGGATAATCAGGGTGCGTGCCAAAGAGTTTAATATACTCAATGCTAAATACCCTCTCCCAACGCTCAAACAATGATGTATAGACTTGGGCGGGAAAGCCATTGGCATGAACGAAGTGCAAAACAGGTTTGCCTGTCAAGGTAGATTTGGGCAGAGTATCAAAGAGCGTGGCTGTCATGATGCCCCTTTCATGATATGGATGGCGTGCATTTATTGTTTTATAAGGACAAATTTATAAGGACAAATGAAATAAATTTACACACAAAAAACCCAACCGCATTCACGATTGAGTTAAAACATGGTGGGGACGGAGAGACTCGAACTCTCACAGGTCGCCCCGCTGGAACCTAAATCCAGTGCGTCTACCAATTTCGCCACGTCCCCAATTGGTCGCTCATTATACAGCAGTATGATAAGATGTCAAGTTTTTTATTGCAGTTTTTTAAAAATATGGCTAAAAATATGGCTAAAAATACGGTAAGTGAACAGTATGCCAAATTGGGCTTTGACCATCTTTGATTTGCCATCAAAAAACCATCGAGAATATGGTTTGCCACGATGGTTTTTGATTTGGATTTTATGATTTGTCAAAATTTGAAATTTGCCCCGAGCATAAAGTTTCGCCCCATTTGTG
>ERZ1023461.22-NODE-22-length-81286-cov-58.862614_pt1 | contig 81286 bp, 61 predicted proteins | sample MGYA00380528_ERZ1023461 | MGnify/ENA primary metagenome ERZ1023461 (study PRJEB33173, sample SAMEA4830392) | metagenome | study: EMG produced TPA metagenomics assembly of the PRJEB25223 data set... | reverse complement strand
TGACTTAGGTGGGGTATCATGGTATCTGAGCCATGCCTGCGGGTAGGAAAACCGTTAGGTTTCCCAAGCTCACCACGAACGGAAACTGTAGCACTTTTTCATTTTGTATAGTGTAAAATAAGTCATAAAAATACAAATTAGTAAAAATCCCTTATCAAGCGATAGGGATTTTTTTGGGTTTAGCGTGGTTGGTTGGTAGACTTTTTGGTGGTTTGCTGATTGGTGGGTTTTTTGGTATTTTGTTGTTTGGTGCTTTGCTTTTTAGCCGTTTGCTTTTTTGTGCCTTGTTTCTTGGCTGATTGTTTTTTTGCGGACGGTTTCTTTTGGGTTTGTTCGGTTTTTGGTTTTTTGGGTGATTGAGTGGGCTGTGCCATGGCAGTCATGGTAAAGGCGGATAGGATAAGGGCGGTTAGTAGTTGTTTGATGTTCATAAAAATTCTCAAAAAAATAAAATGTTAAAGTAAAAGTTAAGCCATGTTGCCTTAACTGGGTATATTACACCACAAAATTATCAATCAATAATTGCAAATCAAACAGTTTTTTAGATAATTGATAAGTAAAAAACAGACGTTCTGTATCAATCATTGCTAAAAGTTTGATAATATTTCTGATAAATAACTAAATCGCATGATTGTAAGGTATCAGTAATAATGATTTGCATTACTCTTTTGGCATGTCTATCCATATTTGTACGCTGTCGGGGTTATAGAGTCTGCCTGCCATGCGTTGTAAATTGGCAAGCGTGATGTGGCTGTCTAAGTGTTTGACTTGGTTAAGATACACCAAATCATCGCCTTGTTTGTCGCTTAGTGCCAGACGATTTAGCCATGTATAGGGGTCGTTTTGGCGGGATTTTTCTTGATTGGCGAAGGTGCTTTTGGCTTTATTGATGTCGTCTGTCGTGATGAGTGCGGGTAGGTTTGCCAGTACTTGTTTGGCGTGGGCTATCATCTCGTCCGCCTTGTCAGGACTGGTGGTGAATTTAAGATGACTTTCAATGCGGTGGGTGTCAGGATTTAGCGTGGTATCAAAACTTAACCGATAAATGCCTAATTTTTCATCACGCAAGGTCAGTTTGAGCTTGTCGCTTGTGATGTTTTTTAGTAGGTTTACCGTCATGGCGTCCACGCCTTGCCATGCGTGGGGCGTGGTTGTCCAAAGCTGTACGTCCGCTCGTGGCTCGTTGTGGTGGGCGAATTTGACCGTGTCCGATGTGGCAAGGGGCGTGGCGGTATGGCGAAATGCCGTCAATGGCGGATTGGGATTGGCAAATAGGGTGATAAACTGCCCCATGTGGGCAGGCGTGGCGTTACTCACGATATAAAAAGTCGTGGGCGTGCGTGTCATTCGCTCCCATGTGTGATTCAGTGTATCTTCGTCCAGCTGGTGCAATTCATCAAGGCTGGGTAGGTGGTTTGGCAGGTGTCTTAATTTGCCAAGCTCGTCCAGTCTATGCCTCTCGGCTTGTTTGACACCTGTCGGGGCAAGCTCGCTCATCAGGGCGGATTTGGTATCATCAAGCCCGTCCTTAATGGTGGTGCGGTACAGTTGGGCATGGTAGAGACCCATAAGCTCGTTTAATTTATCATTATCACTGCTCATCTCAACGATAAGTTCGTGGGCGGTCTGTTTGGCGGACAGATTTAGGCGGTGCGTTTTTTTAAAATTATCCCAAGCAGTTTTGTCAAACTCATCAGGCGTATTTTGAAAAATCAGCCCTGTGGCAAGTTGCGACTGCCACGCACCCAGTCCGTCCGCCTGTGTACCTGCGGTACTCACCGCCCGAATGTAGGTCTTGTCTTTGGCACTGGGGTGGGCAAGCCACAGCACCCTATCGCCTGTGGAGAGCGTGTAGGTGCGGGTGTCGCCGTGGCGTGCCATGTGCGTGATGTAGGCGGTGGTGATGACGTGGGGCAGGTCAATGGTGGTCGGGCGTGGCTTTGGGATGGGTGGGGCGAGCGTGGCAGTGTTTGCCCGATGTCTCATCTGCTCCACGTCTGCCACACTTATGGGGGTAACCCGTGCGGCGAGTGGGGCTTGGTATTGGACGATACGGTCAGGGGCGGACAGCCAGTCATGGACACGCCCTTGCACGTCTTGGGCGGTCAAATTATCCAATAGGGGCTGGGTAAGTGTGGCGATGTCCTTTTGGGGAAGATAGGGTTTATCTACCAATGCCGTGCCAACCAGTGCCTGTACCCAACCTGCAAAATCACGGTCTTCGCTGTGGGCGTGGGCTTTGTCTAGCTGAATTTGAAAATCCTTTTTGTACTCATCAAGCTCATCTTGGGTTATGGGATAATCCTGCAAGCGTTTGATTTGATAAAAAATCTCCTGTAAGCCGTCCTTGTGCTTGTCCTTATCCACGCTACTAAATAACCCAATGGCAACGGTGTGTTTGCCGATGTCGGATTTGCGAGCGACCATGCTTTTTATGCCGTTAGGTAAATTATTCATTTCGCTTTGCAGGCGTTTGGTAATAAAGGTCAGAGCAAAACGGTCTATCAGGCGATTTTTGCGGGCGGTGTCGTTGTCGCCACGACTTGCGGACTCGTCCAGCCTTAGGACATACGCCACTTGGCTTACCCCGCTTTTGTCATCGTGCAGTTCGGTAATCGTTAGGCGGTCGGATAAGGTCGGCTCACAATAACTGCCCGTGCGGTCGGGTAGGGGCTTGGCAGGGATTTGCCCAAAATACTCATGGATTTTGGCTTTGGTATGGTCAATATCTACATCGCCCACGATGAGTAGGTTCATGTTGTTGGGGGCGTACCACGTCCGATAAAACGCCTGTAACTCATGGGCTGGCATGGTCGTGATACTATCTAGCGTGCCAATAACAGGGCTACGCACCGAGCGACTGCCTGCTCTGATGACCGCTTTTCGTTGTTCGTCCATGCGTGCTGATACGCCTTGACCGCCCCGCCATTCTTCGGTGATGATGTGGCGTTCTTTTTCCAAATCATCTGGCGTGATGTGAGCAAAAAACATCATCTGCGACAGGGCGGACAGACTACCGTCCAGCCCCACTTTGGGCGGTGGGGTCATGAGATAAGTGGTGCTATCGGTGGTGGTTACGGCATTATAATGCCTAGCCCTGACAAAGCCCATATCGTGTAAATGGTTCATCACGCCGTCAGGGTGCTTATCGCTCGCCCGAAAGACCAAATGCTCGACCATATGAGCCACGCCTGCTTGTGTGTCGCTCTCGTCTATGCCCCCTGCGTTCACTCGCAGGCGGATTTCTAGCCGTCCTTTGTCGTCATGCAAAGGTAAAATGGCATAATCCAAACCATTATCCAGTCTACCGATGACAGGCGAGCTAATCTCGGCAAGGGCGGTGTGAGCGATGACAAATAGGGCAAGGGCGATGATTTTTTTCATGATTTATTCTTTAAAAATTAAAAAATTAAAAATGGGAAAAGCACCCTGTTAGGTGCTTTTTTTAAAAAGAGTGTTTTACCAATTATAAGTCGCACCAAGCCAGATGTTTCGACCTTGTTCATAAGTGATGATTTGACTGTTATTTGGCTTGTTGGTGGCGGTTTTACGGTCAAAGACGTTGTTGATGTCCATGGTAAGCTCGAAACTTTGGTGCTTGCCCAATGCCTTTTTGTAGCTCATTCGCCAATCGTAACTGATGTGCTTGCCAAACTTGGTGTTTTCGTACAACGTGGCTCTACCTGTATAGTCGCCACAAATGGCGGTATCATGGCTTGGGCAATCCACAGTGGCGGTGCTGTGCCCTTCATAAGGGGCGGTAAAGCCCACACGATGACCCCAAACAAAACCAATGTCAGGGAAAGTCATGTCAATGTTGGCAAAAGCTTTCCAAGGACGGTTAAAGTTAAAGGCAGGCAAGTCGGCTTTGTAGATGAGTTTGTTATCCAAAATCGCACGGTCTTGGTCGGCTTCGGTGGTGTCATCATAAGTGTTGGCGGTGTTTTGGCGGTTGTCCGACCAGCTGGCTCCCACCGACCAATCCAAGTCCAGTCCGCTAAACTTAACGGCTGATGTCGGCTTGATTGCCAAAGTTACGGTATCGGCTTTTGACCAACCGCTGTTATCCATGACACGTTCACCTGCGTCATTGAGCGTTTGCGAGCGAGCAAAGCTCTTTTTGGCATGGCGATTGACCCATTTGGCTGTCCATAGCGTGTTGCCGACCCTTTGGGCGATACCTGCACTGATTTCATCGGAATAAGGCGTGTCTAGGCTTCCAACTTCATAGTTGTATTTGCTAGAACCTCGTTCACGAATGACCCCATTGTCCGTCCAGTCGGTGAGCGTGTCGTCTGCGTTGATTTTGCGGTTTTGTTGTAGGTAGCTACTAATGCCGTTTTTGAGTTTGTAGGCAAAAAGATTGTTGGCGTGATAACGGTTCCAACCACCAAAGAGTTTGGTATTGCCATTGTCAAACACATCAGCAGTAAAGGCAAAGCGTGGCGAGATGTTGGTGTTTTTCATAAAATCATCATAACTGACACGCACCCCTGGGGTAAGCTCAAACCGACCGATTTTCATGGTGTTTTCGGCATACAGACTGTATTTATTCATACTGGCAGACAGACTGCGAGCAGGGTAGAGCAGACGTACGGATGTAAACTGCTCGCCATCAATACAGCCGTCTGCCCCGTTGCATATGGTCTTAGGGTTCCATGTCATCATTCCGCCAAGCGAGGTGTCGGCATAACGTTCATATTCGGCTTTTTCGTGGCGATACTCAAAACCTGCGTTGATGTTGTGATTGATGTTGCCCCAGTCAAAATCATAAAAATTATAATCTTGTTTGGCGGTCAAGGTCTTTTTGTCCGTGCCAAATTTGCCATAACCCCCTTGCAAACCAGTCTGGCTCCCTGCCTTGGTGAGTGAGCCTGTCGCCCAGTTGATGACGGAGGAGGTGTTATTTTGGTATTTGTGCCACCACGGATAGTAGTGGTCGGATTCGTTGGTAACGGTGTTTTCGTCATGCTGATAGCCGATGACACTATTGACACGCCCCCAATTTGCCAGATGTTTCCAGTCGATGTTAAAGCGATAACCACCGCCTTGGTTTTCAAAACCACTGTCTTTGATGTTACGGCGATAAAACAGCGATGAATGCGGGGCGTACATGGCAGTAGCACTTACCGTATCGCCATTGTCTGCTTTATAAAGCCCTTTTAGTAGATACGTTTCGCTTTTACGTTCTTGGTCTCGCCATTCGTTCAAGATGTTTTGGTAGTAGGGGATTTTGGAGGTTTGGCGGTCATAAGAAAACAGTAGGCTAAACTTATCATTGATAGGTTGGTTGATACTGGCAGAGTAGAACTCTTTGGTAAAACGGGGCTGATAATACAGCTGACTTGCCGACTCAAAGTCGTCCTTGATGTCGCCATGCACATGAAAACTGGTCAAAGCGTCATCTGTCATGCGATAAGAGACATAGCCCGAGGCTCGGTCTTTTGATTTTGGCGTCCACCACACCGCCTGTAAAGTCGCCATATTTGGCAGAGACGTTACTGTCAAAGACTTCAACATGGTCAAGCAAACGGCTATTAATCCAAAGCGACTGCTCGCCCCCTGCTGGTAAATCCCAAGCGTTATAACCTGTCGGCAGGCTACCTGCAATGGCGTTGTTACTGGCGGGGTCGATGTTGTTGTTATTAGACAACCCATCAATCATGAAGTTGTTGTTATAAAATTTTTCACCATGAAACGACACTTTGGCAGGTTCAAGCTCTCCACCCATAAGACTTGAATTTGCTTGATTGTCAAACTGTACGCTTGGGTTGTTTTTTAAAAGTTCGGTGATGTTGCCGTTGCTTGTGGGTTGGTTTTTGATTTGGCTGGCGGTTAAGGTTTGGGTGCCCATTTGTTGGCTAAATGGGGTGATGACAATCGTCTCACTGGGCATGACTGCTTGGAACGTAGAGACACCTGTTTCGTCAGTGCTAACAGTGGTTGAGATGGCAGTGTTGTCATCGGCATGAGCAAGGCTGACTAAAGCATGACTGACCGCAAGGGCGATTAAGGTTTTTTCATAAAAATATTCTTTAAAAATAGGTGCGGTAAAAATAAGTTACTTTACAACAATATTTGTTACAAAATAATAAACTTTATTAATATATTTTATTTTCAAATAAAAGTCAATATCACTAAATAGTTATTTACATTTAAAAATAAATCAAATCCGCTTTTAAGATAAATTTTTGATTGTTATAAATTATCATTATTAATAAAAACGCCAAAATCATGCTAAAATACGCCCATTTTGTATTTGAGATTTATTCGTTGGGGTGTGTTGGGGTATTATGGATTGGTCAAAAGAAATCATCGATTCGCTCATCTGGCTTGCCAAAAGCATGGCAATCACGAGCGTGTGTTTTTCGTTGTTCGTGTGGGGCTTGGTTAGATTTACCGCTTGGGGTGGGCAGTTTTGGGCGATGGCACAGGGCTATTTGTCGCCCAAACGCAGTATTAAGCCATTGGCATTTTTTGCGTTTATTGTGTTTTTGACCTTATTAGAAGTGCGGATTAGTTTGATTCATTCTAATTGGTATAACACCATGTATTCGTCTTTGCAGGACTTAAACCAAGAGGTCTTTTGGACGCAGATGGTGGTGTTTTGTTTTATCGCCAGTACGGCGGTGGCAAATGTGCTACTCATGTACTATGCCGAACAGCGGTTTTGTATCAACTGGATAGAGTGGCTCAATCGTCATTTTGTGGATAGATGGCTTGCCAATCAAGCCTACTACAAAACCGCCTTTATGGAACTTGACAACCCCGACCAACGCATACAGCAGGACATCCAAGAATATGCCAAACGTTCACTCACGCTTGCCACAGGCGTGATAGCGTCCGTAAGTTCCATTGTGTCATTTACCATACTGCTTTGGGGACTGGCGGGGTCGATGACGGTCATGGGGGTTGAGATTCCCAAGATGATGGTGTTTTTGGTCTTTATCTATGTGCTTATCGCAACCGTGATTGCGATATGGCTTGGCAAACCGCTCATCAAGCTTAGCTTTGATAATGAAAAATTTAACGCCAACTACCGCTATTCGCTCATTCGTCTCAAAGAATATGCCGAGAGCGTGGCATTTTATGCAGGCGAGCGAGTAGAAAAGGCAAGACTGTATCGTGAATTTGATAAAGTGGTGGGCAATATGTGGGGCATTGTACATCGCACGTTAAAATTTTCAGGGTTTAATTTGGTGGTAACGCAAATATCCAGCGTATTTCCTTTGCTTATCCAAGTGGGGCGGTATTTTGCAGGCAACATCAAGCTTGGCGACTTAATGCAGACCATGCAAGTGTTTGGGCGACTTCATGGTAACTTGTCTTATTTTAGAAATATTTATGATGATTTTGCGGTTTATAAAGCCACGCTTGACCGTTTGACGGATTTTGAAAATGCCATACAACACGCCCAAACGGAACAAACCATCGCCATAACGCCCCATGAGTCGGATGTGGTATTTGCTGATTTGACCGTAAAAACCCCTGCTGGCAGAGTGCTGATTGATAAGCTAAACTTAACCATAACCCAAGGCGAGCATTTGTTGATACAAGGCAAATCAGGACTGGGTAAGACGACTTTGCTACGGACAGTGGCAGGCATTTGGTCGTGGGCGGACGGGGCGGTCGCTTGCCCCGCTCACACGCTATTTTTATCACAAAAGCCTTATTTGCCACAAGGGCGGTTGATTGATACTTTGTATTATCCTAAGGTTGTGCCAGAGGATGTGTCAGATGATGACATGGCGGTTTTGTTGGAGCGTGTGCAACTTGGGCATTTGGTGGATAAACTGCATCACGAAGAAAACTGGACGCAAAAACTCTCGCTTGGCGAACAGCAACGCCTTGCCATGGCTCGGGTGCTACTACATCGCCCTAGCGTGGTGTTTTTGGATGAAGCGACCGCCAGTATGGATGAAGGGTTAGAAAATGCCATGTATGGACTGCTCATGAGCCTGCCAAATACCACACTTATCAGTGTGGGACATCGCTCAACCTTGCTCAAATACCACGATACCAAACTAGAAGTGATGGGCGATGGAGCATGGCAAGTGACAAAAATCTAAACCTAACAAGGGGCTTGCTGACTTGCCTGCCCAACCATCTGCCAGTCATAAGCCTTTGGCAAATCAAAAAATCATCCCCAAGCCCTTGACATTCGGTCAAAGAGCGGTTATTATGGGTGGCTGATTTATCCTTTCATATTTTTACCGCCCTTGTCAGTCCTTGACTTTTTTCTTGGCGGTGTTCATTGTATTTCCACTTCTACACATCTTATCTAGATCATCTCATGAATTTGACCGAACTAAAACGCAAGCCTGTCAGCGAGTTGCTATACATTGCTGAGCAAATGGGGCTTGAAAACATGGCTCGTAGCCGTAAACAAGACATCATTTTTGCCGTCCTAAAAACCCATGCCAAAAACGGCGAGCCGATTTATGGTGATGGCGTTTTAGAGATTTTGCCAGATGGTTTTGGCTTTTTACGGTCATCGGAAGGGTCATATTTGGCAGGGCCTGATGACATTTATGTCAGCCCAAGCCAAATCCGCCGTTTCAATCTACAAACAGGCGACTCCATCGCAGGGCAAATCAGACCGCCCAAAGATGGCGAGCGGTATTTTGCTCTATTAAAGGTCAGTGAGATTAACTTTGACACACCCGACCGCTCACGCCACAAACTCATCTTTGAGAACTTAACACCACTTTTCCCGACCCAGCAGTTGCGCCTAGAAGTGGGCAACGGCACGACCGAAGACTTGACAGGGCGTGTGATTGACCTCATTGCTCCCATTGGTAAGGGTCAGCGTTCTATCATCGTCGCCCCGCCCAAGGCAGGTAAGACGGTGCTACTACAAAACATCGCCCAAGCCATCTCAAAAAACCATCCCGAATGCTATCTCATCGTTCTACTCATTGATGAACGTCCCGAAGAAGTGACTGAAATGCAACGCACGGTGCGTGGCGAAGTAGTGGCATCGACCTTTGATGAACCACCTGCTCGCCACATCCAAGTGGCGGAGATGGTCATCGAAAAAGCCAAACGCCTTGTTGAACACAAACAAGATGTGGTTATCCTGTTAGACTCCATCACACGTCTTGCCCGTGCCTACAACACAGTCATTCCGTCAAGCGGTAAGGTGCTGACAGGGGGGGTGGATGCCAATGCGTTGGAGCGTCCAAAACGCTTTTTTGGGGCGGCTCGTAATGTTGAAGAAGGTGGCAGTTTGACCATTATCTCTACCGCCCTGACTGACACAGGCTCGAAGATGGATAGCGTGATTTTTGAAGAATTTAAAGGCACGGGTAACCAAGAGATTACCTTAGAGCGAGAACTTGCTGAACGCCGTATCTTCCCTGCCATCAATATCAAGAAATCATCAACTCGTCGTGAAGAACGTCTGATTGATGATGAAATGCTAAGAAAAGTGTGGGTTTTGCGTAAACTTTTGCAGCCCATGGATGACTATCAGGCGACCGAGTTTTTGCTTGACCGTCTAAAAGATGCCAAAACCAATGATGAGTTTTTTAATAACATGACTAAATAAGGTCTTTATTTATTGTAAATGTTGATAAATGAGATGATATTGGCAAGCTGTCATTATAAAAAAGTGGTTAAAATGTTATCATTTTGGTCTGCTTGTCAATGATTTGAGTTGTCGTTTTTAAAAACAGCGGTTACCAAAATCCATTGAAAAATAATCATTTTAAAAAAATTTGAAGTCATTTTTATGACAAAAATCAAAAATGGCGGTCAAAAGAAACGTTTTGTTACAGATTGACCCTATTTATTACTAAAAATCATTTGTTATTGCCGAATGATGTTTATATAATAGCACGAGCAATATAGGGGTAATACTTTATTGTTTTTTTGCATCATTTGTATTTATGATGATGTTTGGATGATGGATGAATGTTACCTAAAACCTATTTGGAATACCTATAATTTAGACGACCTATATTTAGGTAATCTAAAACTTCCACTTTTTGGAGAAAATAGTATGAGAAAGTTAATCCTAGCTACCCTAGTTGGTTCATTGGCACTAACTGCCTGTTCAAAACCAGCGGAAGAAGCAACCGATGCTGCTGTTGCTGCCCAAGAAGCTGCAAATGAGGCACAAGTTGCTGCCGCTGCTGCTCCTGCTGATGCTACCGCACAACAGGCCGCTGATGTTGCACAAGCCGCTGCTGATACGGCTTCTAATGCTGCTGCTGAGGCACAAATTGCAGGTGATGGCACTGTTGCAAAACAAGCTGAGGCTACTGCTGAAAATGCCCAAGATGCCGCCGAAGCTGCTGCTGATGCTGCCAATGCTGCCGCTGATGGCACTGTTGTTACAACTGTTCCTGTGCAAACAACCACTAATAACTAATCAAGATGTATTGCACAATATTATTGTGCAACCTTGTTTATTTGTCAAAAAGAGCCAGTTTTGGCTCTTTTTTATTCATCATTTGGTATGACTTGATTTGGTATGACTTGTAAAACCTAAAATTTACCTTATATTTACCTTATAAAACCATCAGTTAAGTACCTAAGTTTTTTATGAATCATGCTCATGCTGACCGTCTTATACAATTATTAAAAAATATTCCCAACCTGCCAGGGGTTTATAAAATGCTTGGCAAGTCGGGTGAAATTTTGTACATTGGTAAAGCCAAATCTCTAAAAAATAGGGTTAATAGCTATTTTGCCAAGACTGTTGAACATCCAAAAACAGTGGCTTTGGTTGCTCGTATTTGTGATATTGAAATCATCATCACACGAGGTGAATCTGAGGCTCTACTCCTTGAACAAAATCTCATCAAACAGCACCGTCCGCCTTATAACATTATCCTAAGGGACGACAAATCCTATCTGTATCTGTTCATCTCAAAGGATAAATTCCCACGCCTTGCGGTGGGGCGGGGCAAGGGCAATCATGCCGAGGGTCGCTATTTTGGGCCTTATCCGTCCGCCACGAGTGCCAAAGAAGCGGTGCTACTTTTGCAAAAGCTCTTTATGCTAAGAAACTGTACCAATACGGTATTTGCCACCGCCAAACGCCCCTGCCTAGAACACCAAATCAAACGCTGTACCGCCCCGTGCGTGGGGCTGATTAGCCAGACTGATTATGATGATAATGTGGGGCAAGCGTTAGATTTTTTGAATGGTAAAACAGGCGAACTGCAAGCCATGCTCGCCCAAAAAATGCACGAATCTGCCGAGAATATGTACTTTGAGCAAGCCGTATTTTACCGAGACCGCCTTGCCATGCTCTCTGACATTACCGCCCGTCAAGCGGTGTATCGGGTGGGTGATGACAGCAGTGCCGATGTGTTTGCCATTGCCGACAAAAACGGGCTGACGGTCGTCCATGTGCTGACCGTGCGTGGTGGTAAGGTGCTGGGCGGTAAGAATTATTTTCCTGATGATGTGGGGGTGTTTGATACGCCTGCTGAGCGATTGGAGCGGTTTTTGTTGTCGTTTTATTTGGACGTGAGCGATGATTTGCCCAAAGAGATTATCATCAATGAGATGATAGATGACAAAGACACGGTCGCCGAACTTTTACATGATGAATTTGGCAAAAAATGCCTGATAAAAGACAAGGTACAAAAGCACCGCCGAGAGTGGCAGGAGCTGGCGATTTTGAATGCTCATAATGCCCTAAGTGCTAAATTATCCGACTTTAATGAATTAAATGAGCGGTTTGTTGCCATGCAACAGGTGCTAGGAGCGGTGTCGGATAGGGTGATTAACCGTATTGAATGCTTTGACATCAGTCATACGATGGGTGAGTTGGCGGTGGGGTCGTGTGTGGTATTTGACAGTCGTGGGGCAAGAAAGCGGGATTATCGTCAGTATGCCATTCATGATGTGGTTGGTGGTGATGATTATGGGGCGATGAGACAGGTGCTGACAAGGCGGTATGCCAAACACCCCTTGCCTGATTTGCTATTGATAGACGGCGGTAAGGGGCAGTTAAACATTGCCAAAGACGTCTTAACCGAGCTTGGTAAATTGGACGAGACATTGCTCGTCAGCGTGGCAAAGGGCGAGGGGCGAAAGGCAGGGCTTGAAGTGCTACACTTTTTGGAGCATGAGCCGATAGATTTACCAATGAATTCTAAGGCGCTGCACCTTATCATGCACATACGAGACGAAGCTCACCGCTTTGCCATTACCGCTCACCGCAAAAAACGAGACAAGGCTCGTGGGGCAAGCGTGCTGGAAGTCATCCCCAACCTGGGGGCAAAACGCAGGCGAGACCTGTTGGCTCATTTTGGCGGTATTCAGCAATTACTTGGTGCGTCCGAAAGCGAGATTGCTAGCGTGAAAGGCATTGGTAAGGTGCTGGCAGGGACGATTTATAAATCACTACATGGCTAAGAGAGGGTCTTTTGAATAATAAAATAAGGGTAAATTCAATTTACCCTTATTTTTGTTTATTTGGACATAATTTTATCAATAATAATTAATAATACCCAAGCACTTTCCACCAAATCAGTCCGATGCCAATCCATACCACAAGATTGACCACACTCATGACCGCCCCAACTTTCCACCACTGTCCAAGCGAGACATAGCCTGCCCCAAAGATGACAGGAGCTGTGCCTGTGGCGTAGTGTGTGAGCGTCATCATCAGACTGCTAGATGCTGCCAAAATCAAGGCATAGAGCATGGGCGGTGCCCCAAGAGCAAGTCCAACACCATAAAACGCCCCAAACATGGCTGTAATGTGAGCGGTTGTGCTGGCAAAAAAGTAATGAGCATACAGATATACAAGTGTTAAAATCACCACGGCCCCAACCCAGCCTACTCCCATGCCCCCAATGGCAGTCTCAATCTGCCCTGAGAACCATGCGATAAGTCCCAGTTTATTCAGATATGTTGCCATCATAATCAGCACACCAAACCACACGAGCGTATCCCAAGCCGACTTTTCTTTTAGAATGTCATCCCACGTCAGCACGCCTGTCAAAATCACCACCGACAAGCCCAAAAATGCCACCGCTGTCGCATCCACCGCCCACACATCGCCAAACAGCATGGCAGGCATGTTTGCCCACAGTAGGAGCATGCCACCAAATACACCAAGCATGATTTTCTCATCACGGCTTAGTTTGCCAAGCTCGGCAAGTTTTTGGCTGGTAAAGTCTTTGACGTCAGGCGTTTTGGTAATCTCAGGTTTGGCAATGATATAGATGACAAGGGGCATAAGCAGGATACACGCAAGCCCCGGTAGGAGCATGGCGAGTGCCCACGTTGTCCACGACAGATGAATCTCGTTGCCTGTGGCGTTGCCGACCAGCTCCACCACCAAAGGGTTTGGGGCGGTGGCGGTGATGAACATGGCGGACGTGATTGGGTTGGATTGGTAGTTTACCAGTGATAAATATTCGCCCATTTTTTTGGTCGTACCGTCATCAGGTTTTGAGCCAAAACTTTCGGCAATAGAGCGGGTAATGGGGTAGATAATCGCTCCGCCCCGAGCGGTGTTGGACGGGGTAATGGGGGCAAGTAAGGTCTCAGCGATTGCCAATGAGTAGCCAATACCGAGCGTCTTTTTGCCAAAAAAGCCGATGACATTATACGCAATCCTAGCCCCAAGCCCTGTCTTGACAAGCCCCCGTGAGATGATGACCGCCACAGCGATAAGCCAAATAAGCGGACTTGAAAAGCTGGATAACGCATCTTTCATCGCATCTTTGGGCGTGTCGGCGGTTACGCCTGTCAGGGCGACAAGGGTAATGGCGATGATGGAAATCGCCCCAATCGGTAACACTTTGCCAATGATGGCAACAATCGTCCCGACAAACAACGCAAGCAGATGCCATGCGTTCGGCTCAACGCCTTGTGGCACAGGAATACCAAACCAAATGATGAGAGTAACAAGCACGGCAATGACCGCAGGAATGGGCTTAAATGGCATACGTTCACCTTTTTATTATCATAAGATGTTAAAAATAAAACCTTGCCAATTTCCCTATCGGGTAAAATATCCTTATAAATTTTAAGGATTTAAAATGAAATAAAAAAATCATCATCTAATATTGATAAAATACAACAAATGCCAAACTTTTATCATTACTTATCAGCATGATTTCTTGATTTGATTATAACAGAATTGTTGGTATGAACCCATAAAATATGTGGGGTTATTTAAGGATTGTTTTGATAAATTCATCAGATAAAATGATAAAAATACCCCAAAAGTGGTAGAATTGCTCAATTTATGGCTAATTTTTCATGAATATATCAGTAAAATAGACTTCTTTCCAAACCCTGATTTTTATGGATTTTTAAAAACTTCAACCCCAATACTTATAAGGGTTTATTTTTAGTTTGGAAAGAGATTTAATCTATTATTTGGGGGTGATAATAAAACAGAAGTTGTGGTATGGGATACTGTGTTGTGATAAATGTTTTTTCCAAATTTAAAAACATCTTTTCCAAAAATCATTATTCTTTTATCAATTTTAAAATTTTATAATAATCCTACTTTCCAATTTTAGAGTATGTATTATGAAATCATCAATCAAATCCCTTGCCCTAGCATTAGCCCTAACCTTGCCCTTTGCCAGCGGTGTCGCCCACGCCAAAACACCAGCACAGCCTGCAAAAACGGCAGTTCAATCCAAATCCGTCATTACCCATATCCGCACCCAAGACGGCTTAAAATTGCACTTGCAAAAAGATATACCACACGCCAAACCCAAAGCCATTGTGGTGATTTCGCACGGCTTGGCGAGCCATTCGGGCGTGTTTGGCGATTTTGCCAAAACGATGAATGCAGACGGCATTGGCGTGTACCGCTTTGACCACCGTGGACACGGCAAATCGGATGGGCGAGACAGTATTCATATCAACAGCTATTTTGAAATGGTGGAAGATTTGCGTCTGGTCGTGCAAAAAGCCAAAGCCGAATACCCAAACACGCCCGTTTTTGTACTCGGACACAGCATGGGCGGACACATTTCGGCACTATACGGCACCAAATATCCTGATGATGTGAACGGCTTTATCTTGGCGGCAGGCGTGCTTCGTTATCATCAGATGAATTTTGGCTATTTGCCACGCCCAGAGCCAAAAGACAGTTTTGTGAGCGGGGCGGTTTCTTTAACCACGCTCAATATCCCATTTGAAGGTGCTGGCTTGTCGCTTGACAATGACCCATTGATGCTTGAAAAATTCTCGGTCTCTTTCCCCAACAGCTTTAAAGGAGGGCTTGAATACCTAAAAGACCACGGTCGTCAATTTACCGCCCCTGTGATGCTGATTAGCGGTAATAAAGATGTGTTTGTCTCACCACAAGATGCCATTGATTTTTATAATGAAACCAAATCAGGCGATAAAAGTTTGGTGCTGTACCCCAATTTTGGGCATTTACTCATGCTTGAAAAAGGCGGACAAAAAATCAATGATGATGTGGCAGAATGGATTGGCGAGCGTGTGAGATAAGGGCAGAAATGATGAATATTGCGGTCATTGGTATCGGGCAAATTGGCGGTACAATCGCCCAAAAACTTGCTCAGGCAGGGTATAATGTCTCTGTCGCCAACTCAAAAGGCGTGGACGGTGTACGTGATTTTGCCGACAAAATTGGGGCAAAGGCGTGCGATTTGGACACGGTGGGCGTGGGGACTGATGTACTGATTTTGTCCCTGCCAACGCCTGCTATTGCCGATTTGCCAAAATCGCTGTGGCAAGGTTTATCGCCTGATTGCGTGGTGGTGGACACCGCCAATTATTACCCTGAATTTCGGGATAAGCCGATTGATGAGATTGATAATGGCATGGCGGAGAGCGTGTGGGTGAGTTCTGTCGTGGGGCGAGATGTGGTCAAGGCCTTTAATATGCTACTTGCCCATTCGCTTGCCAATCTGGGTAAAAATCCTGATAGAAAAGACCGCCTGGCCATGTGGGTGGCGGGCAATGATGAGCCTGCCAAAGGGCGGGTTATGACGCTGGTGGAGCAATGCGGATTTGCACCGCTTGACGGTGGCGATTTGGCAGGTTCGTGGCGACAACAGCCCAATTCGGCAGGGTATTGCTGTGATTATACCGCCCATGAATTACGCCAAAGCCGTGCCAATTCGACCCAAACGCCCACCAGCGTCCGCCAAAACCGTGCCTATGCCATCGCCGAGTTACCCAACATGACAGAGGGCGACTTTTCGCATGAGAATGTGATTCGGGCGAATCGGATTTTGAATGTTTAATTTGGTTGGGGTAGAGACGCCGTTTGAGTTTTCAAGCGGTGTTTTTTATTGAAATTTTGCAAAATTAAGCTTTCAGGCTGCCTGAAATCCCCCAATCTCCCCCGCCACATCTTTCATCACCTGCCGAAACCACATCTGCACAGGGTCATAATGGCTTTTGGCGTGCCATGCCATGACCTTTTGATAGCCGTCAATGGCAAAGGGCGGTTCTAGCACCGTCAAATCAGGGCATTGCTCTAAAAAATGAGCAGGGGCAACGGTTGCCAAATCGCTGTTTTTTAACAAATCAGGCAACAGCGAAAAATGCCCCACCGAGAATTTGACCGTGCGTGTTTTGCCAAGCTGTGCCAACGCATCATCGGTCGCCCCTGTAAAATGCCCGCCATGATAGGCGGTAATCACAAATTCAAGCGTACAAAATCTGTCTATGTCCCAATGTTCTGTTAGCACTGGGTGGTCGTGTCTGACCGCACACAAATACCGCTCAAAAATCAATGGCTCAAAATGCAGGCTGTCGCCCAACTGCTCTGCCCCCATGATTGCCAAATCCCACACGCCGTCCGCCAAATTCTGCGTCAAATCCTGCCCCTGAATCGGAAAAAACGCCACTTTGACATTGGGGGCGAGTGTGGCGATGTTTAGGGCAAAGGGTATGCCGAGCGTGCGAATGCCGTTTTCGGTGCCTGCGATTTTAAAGGTGGTGGTAAGCTCTTTTGGGTCAAAATCGGTAGGGGCGACTAACAGACTAATGCTGTCCAAAATCTGACAAACAGGCTCATATAGGCTTTCGGCTCGGGTGGTCGGTATCATGCCGTGAGCGGTGCGGATAAATAAGGGGTCGCCAAAGCGGTGGCGGAGCTTGGCGAGCATGAGACTTACCGCAGGTTGGGTGAGGTTAAGGCGTCTGGCGGCACGGCTGACGTTTTTTTCTTGCAACAGGGCGTGCAGGGCTTTGAGTAGATTTAGGTCTAGGTTGTTTAAATCGCTCATAGATATAAATACCAATAATAATTTTTATATGATTTGATGATTATATTTATATCAGAAAATGGCTTAAAATGAAATCGTTTCATAAAGTTTTTTAAACGATTGCCATAAATGTGGCGATTTTCAACAGTTAGGAGTAATCAGATGCAAAAAAGCGAAACAAAAGTTGCTTTGGTAACAGGTGGCGGTCAAGGTATCGGTGAAGCGATTTGTCGCCGTTTGGCAAAAGACGGTTTTAAGGTTGCGGTGGCGGATTACAATTTGCAAACTGCCGAACAGTTTGCCAAGTCATTGAATGAACAGGGCTATACGGCGGTGGCAATTAAAGTGGATGTATCCAAGCGTGAAGAAGTGTTTGCTGCTGTTGAAAGTGCCAAAAATCAGTTGGGCGGATTTGATGTGATTGTCAATAATGCAGGCGTTGCCCCTGTTACGCCATTTGAAGAATTTGATTATGACGATTATCGCTGTTGCTATGATGTCAATGTCGGTGGCGTGTATTGGGGCATTCAGGCTGTCGTCAAAGCTTTTAAAGAATTGGGACACGGTGGCAAAATCATCAGTGCGTCATCGCAAGCAGGACACGTTGGCAACCCTGAATTGGCGTTGTATAGCGGTACAAAATTTGCCGTGCGTGGCATTACCCAAGTTGCCGCCCGTGATTTGGCTCCGCTTGGCATTACCGTGAACGCCTATTGCCCTGGTATCGTCAAAACGCCAATGATGATGAAGGTCGCACAAGACGTTGCTGATAAAGCAGGCAAACCTTTTGAATGGGGCATGGAACAATTTGCTCAAAACATCGCCCTAAAACGCTTGTCCGAGCCAGAAGACGTGGCTGCCTGCGTGGCTTATTTGGCAAGTGCCGACAGCGACTATATGACAGGTCAATCCTTGTTGATTGATAGTGGTATGGTATTTATACCCAATAAACTTTAAAATTACTACAAGCGCAATGATGTTTGGATGTAGGGACGTGCTGTGTACGCCCTGCACGGTAATGTCATCAAGGGTGTGCTCAGCACACCCCTACAAACCCGTGGTAAATATCAAGTTGGTTGAGTGTAACTAATTTTAGTGGGGGTAATTAAGCCCCTGCCATTTTCAAATATTTTTGGAGCAAATCATGCCACACATTACCCTACAATCCTACCCAAAAGGCTTAAGCCAAGCCGAACTCAAAACCTTTGCTGATGAGCTGACCGTATTGGCAAGCGAGCGTTTGAACACGCCTGCCGAGTACATCACCATTGATTTTCAAGAGTTGGACAAGCAGGCATTTAAAGCAGAAGTTTGGGACAAAAAAATCGCCCCAAGTCGTGAAACTCTGCTACGCCAACCACAATACGAGTTATAGGATTATTATGAAAATCTTGCCCTATCTAACCGCTTTTGTGCTTTTTGGCACAAGCCTTGTCGCCCACGCCGACAATCTACGCCATTTTGGGCAAACCGCCCACAGCTATCAAAGTGCCGTAAACTACGGCAATGCCAATGGGCATTATATTCAAAGCCAAGACGCCAAGATTTATTAGACTTCTTTCCAAACCCCGATTTTTGTGGATTTTTAAAAACCTCAACCCCAATACTTATAAGGGTTTATTTTTAGTTTGGAAAGAGATTTATTATGAAATCCACGGACAAGGCGAACCTGTGGTGGTGTTACATGGTGGGTTGGTCGGCTCAATTGGCGAGATGGGGCAATTGATTGATAATCTTGCCAAAACACACCAAGTCATCGCCGTAAGCACCCGCGGGCATGGCAAATCAGAAATCGGTCATCAAGTGCCAAGCTACGCCGTCAAAGCCCAAGACGTGTATAACGTGCTGACCCACATCACGGACAAACCCGCCCATATTTTGGGGTTTAGCGATGGGGCGTACACCGCTTATCATTTTGCCTTAAATTTCCCTGACAAAACCGCCAAAATCATCGCCATTGGGGCAGGCGAGTGGCAAAAGGCTTTCGCACCTTTGGTGGAACGTTTGCCGATTTTACCAAACTTGACCCCCTATACTGGCAAGAGCAAGCCACAATCCGTCCCGAACCCAAGCGGACAGAAGAATGGTATGGGCAAAACGTGGCGTATTTTAATGAGCTTGACATTGGCGAGAGCGTCTTTAAAAACATCACCGCCAAAACCTTGCTCATCGTGGGCGAAGACGACCAAAACGCCCCCTTGCCAACCGTGATAAAGGCTTATGAGGCCCTACCCAATGCCGACATTGCCGTAATCCCTAATGCATCTCACAGCGTATTTGCCGATAATTTTAATGCGGTGTGGGCGGTGGTAGAGCCGTTTTTAGCAAAATAAGCACAATGGGTAAATGCCGTCCAAAGGGGCGGTGTTTTAATCTGTGCTATAATACCCCTTTAACACCCTTTTTCATTTGGCAACCACCATGAAAACCAACCTACACGCTCTAATCATCGGAGCGACAGGGGCGACAGGCGAGCCCTTGACCGAGCAGTTGTTAGCCGATGAGCGATTTGATAAAGTGACGGTATTTGTTAGGCGAGCGATTGATACTTCCCACCCCAAACTGACCGGTCCACATCGTTGATTTTGACACGCCCGAGACATGGGCGGATAAGGTGCGTGGGGACGTGCTGTTTGGTTGTCTTGGCACGACCTTAAAGCAGGCAGGCAGTAAACCTAAGCAGTACAAAATCGACCATGATTATACCGTCAATGTTGCCAACATCGCCCACCAAAATGGCGTGGGGCAAATGGTCGTCATCTCATCAGACGGAGCAAACCCAAACAGTCCGCTGTTTTATTATCGCTTAAAAGGCGACATGGAGCGATCATTGTCCGCCATTGGTTTTGACAAGCTCACACTCATGCGACCACCGTTATTAAAACGACAAAACAGCGACCGCATGGGCGAGCGATTGGGCGAAAAGGTGCTTACCGTGGCAAACCGCTTTGGGCTACTTATGTCCGCCAAACCCATGCCAACTGATGCCCTAGCAAGGGCGATGAGACAGGCGGTGTTTGCTGACAAAGTGGGGGTTGTGGATAAGGGGGAGATTTGGGATTTGGCAAAATAGCAGGCTAAGTGACGGATTGTTCTTTGTTGTGATTCATGTCAAGCAAAATACCGTCTTAGCCCTGCCAGCAGTAGCTCTTCTTCGGTGTCAAGCTCGCCCCCAAACTGCACATTTATCATGTCCGCCCCGCCCCCTGTGAGCGTAACCTCAAAATCAGGATAATCGGCCCGCACCGCACGCACCGCCCCCACCACGCCAAACAGTACGCCATGATTGACCGCATCAAAGGTCGTTTTGCCCAATTCGGTGCTGTCAAACCGCCCAGCTTTCACCGCAATCTGCTGAGTGCCTGCATATAGGGCGTGGCGTTGCATATAGACGTTGGGCAGGATATATCCACCCAAATGCGTGCCGTGTTCTATCAAATCAATCGTCAAAGCCGTACCACAGCCCACCACGCATTGTTTTTTGGTATTATCCACCACGCCAAGCATTTGTAGCCATCTGTCCACGCCAAGCTGATTGGGGTCATAATGACTTGTCAAAAGGGGGTGGTTGGCGTTCACTTTGGCAAATTCAAATGGCACGTTAAAGCCTTGCAAGGTCTTATTGATGGCGGTGTTAATCTTATCGCCAAGCACGCTAGAAATCCCCACAAATTCAGGCTCAAAGCTCGCCAGCGTGCCAAGCAGTCCAAGCAATAATTCATTGGGGGCTTTTAGGTGTTCTTTTGCGTCATGGGCGATAATCGTGTCGTTATCTACAATCCAATATTTTAGGCGGGTATTGCCCAAATCTAGCCAAAGTTTTTTCATGATTTTCCTTAATAAAATGGGTTTTGGTATTTATATAAATTAACTATGCCAAATAAAACCTAATTCACGATTTTTGCCATACCTGCAAATATCGGCTTAATATCGCCATGATCATTTAATAACAATTCGCCTTGATTGCCAATGCCGATACATCTGCCTTTTGCGTAAATATCGGTCATATTATTTTGCATAAAAATATGAATAAGTTTGTCGGTCAAAAGATGATTGGCGTTAAATTTATCAATAAAATTTTGTAGATACATGGGTTCTTTGCAATGATTGCAAATTTCCACTGCTTGAAATATCGCATTTGCCATAGGGATATATAAATCTTGGGCGGTGGTAGTTATATCAGATAATTCTTTTAAACACGTTGCTTGATAAAGACCGTCTTTGATGATAGGCGAATTATTGACATTTAGCCCCACGCCAATTACCACACCCACAAGCGTATTTTTATCCAATTTTTTAAAAACAGGTTCAATTAAAATGCCAGCGAGTTTTTTAAAAAATCCTACTTCATCATCATAAAAGCCCACGTCATTTGCCCATTTTACGCCAATGGGGGGTAAGTTTTCGGTTTTACGAGTTTGATTTATATTTTGAATAACGTCTAAATGAGACAATTTAAATCCAACCGCCAAAGACAATAAGCCTGATAATTGATGTAGTTCAAATTCGCCTTGCCCAATGGGGGCATATAAAGACAAAAAAACATTGTCTGCACCGCTTACCCACGTCCGCCCATGTTGTCCACGCCCTGCCGTTTGGTGGCTTGCTGTGTATAGGTGGGGGGCGGTGTGGGGGTGCGTGCCGTCTGTAATGGCGTGGATAAGCTGGGTGTTGGTGCTGCCTGTCGTGTCAAAATGGGTGTGGGGCGTGGCGGTCAAAAAATTTGGCATGGGGTGGTTTTTGGTCGTTTCAAATGAATAAAAATAAGCTATAATACCATAAATTTGGTAAATGTGAGAGTATGTAACATGATGTATCTGTGGTTTGTGGTCGCAGGAGCGTTTGCGGGCGTGTGTGCAGGGCTGTTTGGCGTGGGTGGTGGTCTTATCATCGTGCCAGCACTCGTGTGGATTTTGGGGACGTATGGCTTTCCGAGCGAGTTTATCCCCCATGTGTCGGTAGGGACGGCGTTGGCGACCATCATTATTACGTCTATCAGCTCTTTGACCGCCCACAACAAAAAAGGCGGTGTGCGTTGGGATGTGTTTAAAAATTTGACTTATGGCTTGGTGGTCGGTTCGCTGTTTGGGGCGTGGGTGGCGACGCTTATCAAGGGGGATTATTTGCAAGTATTGATTGGCGTGTTTGCCATTACCATGTCCATACAGATGTTCATGAAAAAGGCGGACGAGAACATTAAGCCCCTGCCCAAGCCGATGAGCCAAAGCGTGGCGGGCGGTGTGATTGGCATGGCTTCGGCGATTTTTGGGATTGGCGGTGGTAGCCTAAATGTGCCGTATCTCACGCACGCAGGTCTGCCCATGAAACAAGCGGTTGGGACTTCGGCAGCGTGCGGTCTGCCCATTGCCATTGCAGGGGCGTTAGGCTTTATGATATTTGGACGAAGTCATGTGGCAAACATGAGCGAGTCTGTGGCAGGGCTTGTTGGGTTTGTGCATTTGCCTGCTTTTGTTGCCATTAGTGTGGCAAGTTTTATCACTGCCAAACTTGGGGCAAAAATCGCCCACAAACTGCCAGCAGGCACGCTCAAAAAAGCCTTTGCGTGTCTATTGATTGTGGTGGGTTGTCAATTGGTGTGGAGTGGGGTAGTGGGGTAGAATGTGCCTATTGAGCTTGATATTTGTCATAAGTATGTAGGGGCGTGCTGTGCACGCCTATAAAAAACGACAATATTAAAGAAAGTACTTAGCATGCCCTCATATATCATAATTATGACAGCTTTAAAGTTCTTTGGTTGTATTTTAGTAGGCAGGATCTGAGTAATAGGAGTCGTAATATTCATAATCGTCAGAATAGGGTCTTATATACTCATTTAACACAGACCAAGAAAATATACATGCACCAATAATGCATATAATTATAGTTAAATCTAATTCTGGATTTGGCTTGGATGGCAATCCATAATCATTTTTATTTTCATCGCCAGATTTAAAGATTAAGTATACTATGAATAAAAAATTAAGATAAGGAACTAGTACCCATAAAGTATGCCAGCCTGTTAGGTTGATATCGTGCAACCTTTTTCTTGTTTGCCATAATATTCTCCAGCATGGGTAGATGGCTGAAAGAATTAGATATCCACTTGCAGAATCATAAATGGAGCTTTCTGATAGTATGGCAATGATGATAAAAAAAGCTGTCAAAAGAAATATTAGCTGATTAGCCAATAGGCTTCTCAAATATCTTAGACGACCAATTCTATTGTCTGTATCAACATAATCTTCTTCGTGAGAAAGCTCATTAGATTGCGTTCTTTTTATTTGCTGACTTAAAGCATTTTCTATACCCATAGGGTCTTTTGGTGTGGTTTTTTCATTGTTATAAGAATATGGGTTGTAATCAAACTGAGGTAAAAATTTTAAATCATTCTTGTTTATGTTTTTCATATTTCAATCCTTAGGTTTTATTTTATATACCACTTGATCATTACTAATATTGATTTTATCTAGCTTTTCCATCTTGTGGAGTTCTTCTAAAAAAAATTCAACATAAAAATTTGTTAAAAAATCAAAATTTGATTTTTTGATTTGATCTACAGATATAATAGATTTGCTTTTTATATAGAATAAAATATCATTTTTAACAGTGTTTATTATTTTTTTATTATTATATATTTCTTGGTGTATGTCTTCATAATATAATTCAAATTTTTGTCTATCCCCTACTATCTTTTTGTAGATAGTAGAGTCATTCTCAACTTGTCTGTAATGTATTAATTCATCATAGTCATAAAAATTATATATGGGAATGCCGATGCCTAAGGTATTTAAGCAATGCTTTTGAAAATATTGACGTCTCTCATAAATAACTTCATTTTCTTTTATGAGAGATGTTATCTCGTTGATTTGATTTTCTGTAAGATTCGTTTTTAATCTCCATACTTGATGTTAGGACTGATTATCTGAAATTTTAAAGGTTCATTTTTCAAGGAAAAATAATCGTCTCTAGTAATGTATTCTTGCCTTACCATTTTTTTGCTACTTATTTTTGTCATTTGATCAGATTTTCCTTGCCTGTCTTCAAAGTAAAAATCCCACTCAATAATAACATCTTTTGTGTGATCATCAATATAAATAATAATCTCTCCGCTAATCGGATTTAATTCTTTTTTGCTAACGGTGTCTATGATTTTTTTGTCTATATCAGGAGAGATATTGTCCAATATATATTCTATTGAGACAGGTTCTTTTTCCATCTCTTGAATGGCACCTAGTGTGGTCATAACCGCCATAACTTTCTTAATCATTGTAACTCCTTAATGGTGTAATTGTAACTCTTTAGCAACTTCATCGGTAATATCTACTGTATTGCCGGACTTTAATCTATTTCGGATGTGTTCAGGAACTTCGCTGTCATTGATACGCTTTGTTTCAACTGTCTCACTCCATGATTGGGTTACTTGATTGTACGAGTAATATTTAAAAGTTTTAATAATAGCTCTGCTCACGGCTTTTGCTAAGGAAACAACACCTTGCAAATTCTGTTGTACTTCTACAGGAAGTCTTTGAAAACTTTCAATGAAAAAATTTCTAATTTCTTCCCAAAAAATAACCACAGCCGCACCAACAGCCGCACCAACAGCCGCACCTGCAGCCACCCAAAGCAGTAGACTCACTGGATCAATCATATACTATCCTTGTTTTTAAGATGGTTAAATGTTTTTTCATCAAGTTGGGTTTTTACATATTCTTCACTAACTTGCTTGGTTGTTATTTGTGAAAATTGGTTTGCCTTTTGACTGGTCTTAATTTCATCAATTGCTTTTGTAAAATGAGAAAGAGAGACGAAATTATCGCCACTTCGTGAAGCGGACAGAGCTGACTTTAACACACAGCTATTAATGTCACTGCCAGACAGCCCATCTGAATGTTCTGCCAAAATCTTAAAATTGACATCAGGGGCTAGGGGTAGGGCGGTGGGAATGTATTTTTGCCACAATTTTTGACGATTGCCTAAGTCAGGTAGTTCAAGAAGAATATGCGATAGAATTCTTCGCATAAAAGCAGGGTCATAATTTTCAATAAAATTGGTGGTAAAAATAATCAAGCCTTCATGGTCATTCATGAGTGTAAGCAGTACCGAGCGGGTTTGATTGACACTCACATCGGTGGCGTGTGACATGTTGGTAACACGACGACTTAAAATAGCGTCTGCTTCATCAAAAAAGATAATTGCATTTTGCTCTTTGGCGGTATTAAAAAGGGCTGTGATGTTTTTGGAAGTTTCGCCAACGTATTTTGATTCTATTTCAGCATAATTGACGGCAATGAGTGGTTTGCCAAGTTCATGAGCAATGGCGTGTGATGCCATGGTTTTACCTGTACCGGGTAAGCCATATAGGTTAATGGCGATTTGGCGTTGGTGGGCGTGTGTCGTGGCAAGCCCCCATGTGTTAAAGATGTGTTCAGCGTGTTTTTGGTAGGATAAAAAATCGTGAATGCTATTTAAAGTGTTGTCTGGCAGGATTAAATCCTTGACAGTAAATTTAGGACTTGTTAAGCTAAACTGCTGACTGCTGACTGCTGACTGCTGACTGCTGACTGCTTGGGCGAACTATGGGCATAAGATGACTCTGATATAATAGGTTTGGATATTATAATAAATATACACAAATTTTTCTAGGGGATTTTTGATGATTTTTATTTTTTTTTAAAACAAGCCAAATCAATAAATTAAGTTTTTCATATTTATAAATTTTTGCTAAAATACACCCCTTTACCACATCCAATCCCAATCATCATGCGTCTAAAATCCCTAAAACTCTCAGGTTTTAAATCCTTTGCCAATGCCACAACCTTTACCTTTGGGCACGACATTACCGCCATTGTTGGGCCAAACGGCTGTGGTAAGTCCAATGTCATTGATGCCATACGCTGGGTGCTGGGCGAAACTTCTGCCAAGCAGTTACGTGGTGGGGCGATGAGCGACGTCATCTTTGCAGGCGTGGAGGGGCGAGCGGGCAAATCTTTGGCGAGCGTGGAGCTGACTTTTGAGCATACCCAAGATGAGAGTACAGGCATTCGCCATGCGTTGAACCTATACCACGAGCTGACCCTACGCCGTCAAGTGACCAAGGAAGGCAAATCTGATTATTACATCAATGGGCAAAAGGTGCGTCGCCGTGATGTGGTGGACGTGTTTTTGGGGACGGGGCTTGGGGCGAGAAGCTATGCGGTGATTGAGCAGGGCATGATAGGGCGGATTGTCGATTCTAGTCCCATGCAGCTGCGTGAGTTCATCGAGGAGGCGGCGGGTGTGTCACGCTATCAGGCACGCCGAGCCGAGACCGAAAAACAGCTCAATGAAACCAAGGACAATCTGGCACGCCTTAATGACTTACAAGGCGAGCTTAAAAAACAGCACAAAACACTAATCCGCCAAGCCGAATCCGCCAAAAAATACCAAGCCCTAAATGATGAGCTGTTTGAGCTGAATAAAAATGACTTATTAAAACGCATTTTTGAGGCGTGGCAATACCTAGAAACCAAAAAACAAGACAAAGACAAATCCGCCCAAATCCTGCATGAGCTAGAACAAGCGGTGGGTAAAGCCAAAAAAGAGCTGGATGTCCACTCAGCCAAACTTGCCGAGGCAAACTGGCTCAAAGATGATGCACGTGACAACTACCATAACGCCCGCATGAAGGAGCAGACGGCAGAGCATAACTATTATAGCCTAAACCAAGAGATTGCCAGTTGCGAAGACAAAATCGCCCGCCTAACCGAGCTCAAAACCCAGTCGGAGGCGAGCATTGTGGAGAACCAAAAAAGCATTGATGAGATTGACAAAGAGCTTGGGCAAATCAGTCCTGATGTGACCGAGGGGGCGTTAAAGCTGACCGCCTTACAAGATGAGCTGACCCAAGCCCAAGGGGCGTTTAACGCCGCCAAACAACAAGTGGGCGAGCTTGCCCAAAAAAAGAGCGAGCTGGAAAACACGCACAAACTGGCAACAGCACAAAAAAATCGCCTACTCATAAGCCACGAGCGAGTCACCAAAAAATACCAAGAACTCATCAATAAGCATGAAAACAAAGAGCAAAACCACGACAAAGAACAGGACGAGATAAAGACGCTGACGAGCAACATCGCCACGCTAAACCTTGCCATAGATGAGCTGTCTGATGATGACGGCAGACAAGTGTTTGATGAAAAAAGTCGGCAAGTCAAAGCATTACAAGATGAGCTGTCTGCACTAGAAAAACGCCATGCGTCCATGATGGGCGAGTATGATACCCTACACAAACTGGTACATAAACCCAAGCACGCCCCGTCCGCCCATGATGACAGTGCAGACAACAGTGGGGCTGATGGTGTGGTCGCTGACACCAAAAGTGGCGTGGATGGTATCGCCATGTCCCAACTGGACTCATTAAAAGACAGCATTAAGCTGACCCGTGATGGCGAAAAACATGCCGATGTGCTGGATAAATTTCTGGGCTTTTGGCTGGACGCTCGGGTGATGGGCGATGGGCGTGATTTTTCTTTGTTACCACTCATCAATCATCTGTCAACAGCCACGCACGATGGCAAGCACAGTCATGATGATAAAAAGGATAAGAAAAAAGACGGCAAAAAAGCCAAGCACAAAGGCGATACATCAGGGCTATCTGCCCATGAACGCTTGCCGAGTATGGTGCTGTATACCGCACCCAATTTTAGGCAAAGTAGCGACAAACTCATTCCGCTCACTGCCTTGATAAAATCGCCCACATTGGCACTGTGGCAGGGCGTGTATCTGTTAGATGTGGATACCCAAACGCTTGATGAGCAGGGCTTTGACGAGCTTGTTACCGCATGGGCGGATGAGCTTGCCCAAGGCGTGCTGATTTTGACAAAGACAGGATGGATTATCGGCTCTTTTGGGGTCATGCACGTCTCTGCTTTGGGGCAGGGCGGACAGGGTCAGGGCATGCTTGCTGAGCGAGCCGAACACGCCAAACGCCTAGATGAGCTAGAAGAGAGACTGGGGCAGATAGAGAGTGAGTTAGATGACAAACAGCGGTCGTTAAAGGCGATGATGAGCGAGCTGGATGTCCTAAGAGTGGCACAAGAAGAACGCCACGTCAAGCACAGCAAGCTAACCCACAGTCTACACGAGAGCAGGGCAAAACTGGTCAAACTAGAACATCAGATAAGCCAAGATAAGCTGATATGGGAAAATTTTAACAGCCAAAAGGCAAGCCTTAGCGATGAACTCTCCGAGCTAGATGGCGAGCTTAGACTCATGAATGATGAGATTGGGCGTAGCATGACGGCACTAGATGAGCATTTGCCGATATTGCAAGTTGCCCAAAACACCCTAAATGTGCTGTCGGTGAGCGTGGATGAGTTATCAGGCAAGGTTAGACAGATGACCCAAGACAGGCAGGAGCTGACACTCAAACAGACCACGCTCACCCAAAACAAAGTCCACGTCGCAAGGTTGTTGGAGTTGTCCCATGAGAACGTGGCAAAGGCGGACACCGAGACCAAGGAGCTCATCGCTCAGAGCGTGGCGATGAGTGAGCGACTGCCTGTGTTAGAAGATGCCTTTAAGCAAGCAAAAGCCGAGACCGCTGAGCTAAAAGTGCAAAGCGAAGAGCATGAAGCGGTGGCAAAAACGCTGGTCATCATGCAGGGCAAGCTACAAGAGAATCTGACCGATGCCCATGCCAAGTTTGCTGCCGCACAGGCGAGCATTGCCAATGCTCATGCCGATGTGGCGGTGGGGGAGAGCCGTTTGGCGGATTTGGGCGAGCAGATGCTTGGCATGAATGAGCAGTTTAACCTGCCGTCCACGTTGGCGGACTTTCGGGCGAGTACGCCTGTATTTGCCGACAACAGCTCTCGCATTGAGCACATTAAGGCGGACATTGAGAAGCTAGGGGCGGTCAATCTGGCGGCGGCGGCAGAGCTTGCCGAGTTAGAAGAGCGCGTCTCGCCCCTAGATGAGCAGGTGGCAGACATCACAGACAGTATGAAAAAACTCCAAGACGCCATTCGTGCCATTGATGACAAGACCAAACAGCTGTTTTTGGGCATGTTAAAAGCGGTCAATGATGAGATGAATGCGTTATTTGCCAAAGTGTTTGGCGGTGGGCAGGCAAGCCTAACACTCATTGATGATGAGAGCTTGCCCAAGGCGGACAAATGGCGGGCAGGACTCGTGCTAATGGCACAGCCCAAAGGCAAAAAAAACTCACGCCTTGCCGTGCTGTCAGGGGGCGAGAAAACACTGACTGCCCTAAGTCTGATTTTTGCGATTTTCAAACAGCACCCTGCTCCGTTTTGTGTGCTTGATGAAGTCGATGCCCCCTTGGATGATGCGAACGTGGGGCGGTTTACGAGTCTGATTCATGAGTTGTCAGACAGCGTGCAGTTTATTTTTATCAGTCATAACAAACTTGCCATGCAAGCGGCACATGAATTAAAGGGCATTACCATGCCCACGGCGGGCATTTCTAGCTTGGTGACGGTCAATTTAGAAGAAGCGGAGAAATATCTAGAACCCCGTGAATGATGAAAAGGGTGTTTGGATGAGTGCGTTGAGTGTTGTTATTGTGGTGTGTATTTTGGGGGTTTTAAAATAAAAAATGGTTGGCATTATTTGTCCGTGTTTTCATTTTCAAAGTTAATCATTTATCATTAGACTTCCTGCAAGACCCCAAATTAAAGAAAACCGTTCGTGGTGAGCCATGCCTGCCCATGACGGTTTTCCTACCCGCAGGCATGGCTCAGGGCGAACGGAAAACTGGTTTGGCAGGAAGTTTATTAAAAATATCCGCCAAATTTACAACTTTTATACAACTGCCTAAATGAGTTGCAAAATTAATTTGATAAGCTAACCCATCTTTTACCGCCCAAATCATGGAACTCATCATGCACACCAAACACCGCCCATCTGGACGTTTTTTATCTTTATCCACCCTTGCCCTATCTGTCATGGGCGTATCGCTTGTGGCATGTGCTAATGCCAAAGATTATAGCCAAGACGGCAGTGTCTATCAGTTCATGGAAGCCGAACGCCAAAAGTCCGATACCAACGCCATGTATCAGTATGAGCAGAGCATGCAAGGCTCACTGTTTGCCATGTACCCGACCTATTGGCGACTAAGTAGCGACATCACCTATCACGACCCCAGCATCATTAACAGCTTTGTTCAGCAGTACCCCAACCACGTCATCAGCGAAAAACTCGTGGCAGACTATGCCGAAGAAAAGGCACGTCAAGGCGACTATCACAGCGTGCGTGCGGTTATTCCTAACATTCGTAATGCTGACGCGTCCGAAGCATGTGCCATCGCCCTAGGTCATAACGGAGCAAATGACGCCCGTGCCTTGGAGCAAAAAGAGAATGTCTGGCTAAACACCCAAATCAAGCAGTCTTTGTGTGACAAGCTCGCCCTAGAAATGGGCAATAACCGCCACATCAATCGCACTGACCGCCACGAACAGCTGATTCGCATGATGAGAATCGATGCCCGTCAGCTGTCATCACGCAATCCGCCCCTTGATAAGAGTGCGGACATCATCAGCCTTGCCCGTCAGCTTAACCTAGCCATCGATTATGGCACGCTTGCCAGTATCCGCTCGAACCCCAACGGCTTTTTTAGTCGGTTTCACGCCATGCCGTTTAGCGAAACCAATCAATACCTATATGTCTATGCCATCAGCCAACTGGCTCATCGTTCATATTGGGAAGCCAGCACTCAGCTAAATTACGACATCAATCAAGACAACGCCCGCCCCCAAAAACTGCTCTCAGACATGGCACGTCGCTATGCGTGGCGGAGCATTGCCGTTAAGCGTATGAACATGAACACCGATGACGGCTTTAATGTCGAAGCGGTGCATTGGTTTAGAAACAGCCTAGGCGAGCCGTTTAACTTTGAAGAAGCCGAAGATTATGCCCAGGCAGGGATTTATTTTGGACAATGGACGGACGTGATTAACGCCATTGGGGCGATGAGTAAGACCAAGGCAGGTGAGAACATCTGGCAGTACTGGCTGGCTCGTGCCTATGAGCAGACGGGCAAGGGCGGACAGGCTCGTCAGATTTACCAAAATCTCACCAAAAATTTAGACTATTATGGTCTGCTTGCTCGTGATAGACTAAATATGCCCCTGACCGCCAATGACATCGGCGGTATCGGTATGCCAAACATCAGTGCTAGAGATACTGCTCGTATCATGCAAAACCCTAATTTTGCTCGTGCCTTTAAGCTTATGGAGAGTGGGGCGAGCATGGAGCACATTCAGCGTGAGTGGAACTGGGCGGTGCGTACCACCACCAACGCAGGCGACCATCAGCTCGTGCTTGCTGCCGCCAAAAAAGCTCATGATATGGGAATTTATAGCCGTAGCATTCACGCCATGGAAAACTCGCCCCTAAGAGCATCAGCGATTAGCCACCCCATGCCTTACCAAAACAGCTTTATGACCCATGCAGGCAGTGCAGGCATTGACCCTGCATGGGCATATGGTATCACTCGCCAAGAGAGCCGTTTTGCTGCCAATGCTCGCTCGGGCGTAGGGGCAGGCGGTCTTATGCAAATCATGCCAAACACCGCCAAGATGATTGCTCGTAAAATCGGCGGTAGTGGTAATTCAAGCGACCCTGACACCAACATCCGCTATGGTACATGGTATCTGTCGGATAAGACTCGTGATTTTAACGGGCAAATCGCCCCTGCCACCGCCGCTTATAATGCTGGCACTAGCCCCGCTCGCAAATGGCTACCCAAGCATGGCACCATCAGTGCTGACCAGTATGTCGAAGCCATTCCCTATGGCGAGACCCGTGAGTATGTCAAGCATGTCATGGAAAACGCCACCATCTATGGCGTGATACTCGGCAGATATACCCCAATTAGCCAACGCATGGGAACAGTATCGCCATCTTGGTAATGGGTGTAAGATAAAAAACCGTCCAATAGGGCGGTTTTTTTTGTGGATTAGGCGTTGGGCTGGCTTGCCAAAATATCATTTAAATTGACTTCTAGCCACTCCACTAAATCCGCCACTTTATCGCTTGCCTGTTTGCCCCAGTCGGTAAGCGTATATTCCACATGGGGCGGAACGGTGTCAAAGGACTTGCGAACAAGCATACCGTCCGCTTCTAGCTGTTTTAGGGTTTCAGACAGCATGCGCTCGGACACGCCTTCTATCTCACGGCGTATCTCGCTAAATCGCTTGGTGCCTGATTGTAACACAACCAGTACCAAAATCCCCCAACGGCTTGTTAGGTGGTTTAAAATCGCTCGGCTTGGGCAGGCTTTGGCAAGGACTTTGCCCCTATCGTCATCGTGGTGTTGCATGGGTTTGCCTTTTTTAAATTGGGTTTTAGTGGCGTGTAAATACACCATATATTCACTTAATTTTAAAAAAGTAATAAAATCAATTACTTAAAAACTTTTTTCAAATTATTTTCATACTAACAAAAGTGTAAGTACTTACATAAAATAAATGACTTGCCTATAATACACCTTATCAACCCAACATTCAATCGGAGTTTTTATGAAAAAATTTGCAGTTATCGGTGCTACTGGTCTTGTCGGCGGTGCGGTAGTTAAAGAGCTTGCCGAGCGTGGACATAGTGTTACCGCTTTTGCTCGTAACACAGATAAGGTCTATCAAGCCCACAACGTGCAAGCGGTGGCGGTGGACGTGAATAGTCCTGATTTTGCTGATAAATTGGTAGGCTTTGATGCGGTGGTCAATGCCTTTAATGCAGGGTGGGAAAACCCTAATATTATCAATGACTTACAAACAGGTCATGCCAATATCCTATCTGCCGTCAAGCGTGCAGATGTGTCTTATGTGCTGGTGGTGGGCGGTGCAGGTAGCCTAAATGTCGCCCCAAATCTGCAACTGGTGGACACGCCCGATTTTCCTGCCGATGTCTATCCTGCGGCGAATGTGGTGCGTGAGCTGCTCGGGGAGCTTCGTACTCGTACGGACATTAACTGGGCGTTTTTGTCGCCTGCGGTGATGTTTGCTATCAACCCTGTTTCTTTTGAAAAAACAGGCACTTACCGTATCGGACAAGATGACGTGCTGACCAATGCGGACGGCTCACCTGCCGATATTAGCGTGGCGGATTTGGCGGTGGCGATTGCCGATGATATTGAGCAAAAAGCCCATTTACATCAGCGATTTACGGTGGCGAATTGATTTAATGATACTGTTTAAAATACCGTCTGGGCGTGGCTTGGGCGGTGTTTTTTCTAATTTAAATAGAGGCAATGCGATGATAACTATTTTACCCTTAGATGACACCCGTTTATCTCAATTTAAACAACAAATGCAACTTAGCTTTAAAGACACCTATGGCGATGAGTTGCCCGAGCGTCATATCAATGATTCAATGCAAAAGCAAGGGGCGATTGCTTATATGGCGGTGGAAAATGGCGAGATGATTGGCGGTGCAATTGTCGTTATCAATGGCGATAAAGGTGAGCTGGATTTTTTGTATGTCAAAAGTGGCATTCAAAGCAAGGGCGTGGGGCAGACAATCTGGCAATTTATAGAATCGCACCATAAAGCGGTTCGGCTATGGCATTTATTAACGCCTTATTCTGCGGTGCGAAATTTGCATTTTTATATCAATCGCTTGGGCTTTGTGGCAACCGAATTTTATTGTGACAAAAACCCCAATCCGCATTATCCTGAATATGCCCATGATTTGATGTTAAGTTTGCAAAAGCAGGTTTGAGTTAGCATTGACACACCGCCCAAAATTGACTGATGTTGGTTTTGGGTGGTTTTTTTATTGTCTATCACACCAATCTGGGCTAAAACAACCCAAACTTTTAAGACAACCCTAAGGCAAATATACAAGCCAAACAATGGTTTGCCAAAGCCTGTGAAAATGGCTTGGAAATCGCTTGTCAATACCGCTAGTCCACACAAGCCCGTCAATGTACGGGTTTTTTATGGTAAATTAACAAAAGCTAATTGGCGGTAATTTGCCCCAAAAAACCTTTGCCAATACCCCAAAAAATATGCTACACTAGGGCGATTTTGCAGTTTTTGAAATGGGTTTCAAAAGGCAAAATTAAGCAAAATTTTTTCCATTTTCAAATTTTATTTTAAGGATAAGTCATGAGCAAACAGCCTGTTCGTGTTGCGGTAACTGGTGCCGCAGGTCAGATTGGTTATAGCCTATTGTTCCGTATTGCCAGCGGTGAGATGCTTGGCAAAGACCAACCTGTGATTTTGCAACTTCTAGAAATCCCTAATGAAAAAGCCCAACAAGCCCTACAAGGCGTTATCATGGAACTTGATGACTGTGCTTTCCCGCTACTGCATGACGTGATTGGCACGGACGACCCAAATGTGGCGTTCAAAGACGCAGATTATGCCCTGCTTGTCGGTGCTCGTCCCCGTGGACCAGGCATGGAGCGTGCTGACCTACTTCAAGAAAACGCCAAAATCTTTACCGTACAAGGCAAAGCCCTAAATGACGTGGCAAGCCGTGATGTTAAAGTATTGGTAGTCGGCAACCCTGCCAACACCAACGCTTACATCGCCATGAAGTCTGCCCCAGACCTACCTGCCAAGAACTTCACCGCCATGCTACGCCTTGACCACAACCGTGCCTTGACCCAAGTTGCCAAAAAGACTGGCAAAGCTGTCAAAGACATCAAAAAATTGACCGTATGGGGTAACCACAGCCCAACCATGTACGCTGACTACCGTTTTGCGACCATTAACGGCGAGAGCGTGAAAGACATGATTAACGACCAAGAGTGGAACGCTAATACTTTCCTACCAACAGTCGGTAAACGTGGTGCGGCAATCATCGAAGCTCGTGGCTCATCATCGGCCGCCTCTGCTGCCAATGCTGCCATTGACCACATGAGAGATTGGGCGTTAGGCTCAAATGGCGAGTGGGTAACCATGGGTATCCCGTCTGACGGCTCTTATGATATCCCAGAAGGCGTGATGTTTGGTTTCCCTGTAACCACCGAAAACGGTGAATACAAAATCGTTCAAGGTCTTGAAATCGATGAGTTCAGCCAAGAGCGTATCAACATTACCCTAAACGAGCTAACCGAAGAGCGTGATGCGATTGGTCATTTGTTGTAATTAACTCATGAAGGGTTAATTCATCAAAATTGCCCCATCAAGCAAATATGCACCCCTTGTCTGTCTGATAAGGGGTGTTTTGTTTTTATTAATTGATTAATTGATTAATGTGTCATTTTGATACTCGCCCCATGCACCAATACCGCCAGCAACATCACACCTGCTCCGACATAGCCTATCATGGTCAGTCCTAGGGCTTGATGAGCGATGACCATGCCACCAAGCAACGCCCCGCCACCGATGCCGATGTTATAAATCCCCGAAAACAGACTCATGGCGACGTCCGTGGCGTGTGGGGCGAGTTTTAGGGTGCGAAGTTGTAGCACCAGACTGATGGCGGTCATGCTCACGCCCCACAGCACCGCCAATGCCGTCCACAGCATGACATGACCTGCCAATATCATCATCAGCATGAGACTGACAAGCACGCCAATCATCGCTAGCCACAAAAATCCCTGCTCAAAACGCTCATAATACCGCCCAAACAGCACACTCGCCACAATCCCTGCCAAGCCAAAGATGAGCAGTACTGCCGTGGCGTAGGTCGGGCTAAACGCATTAATGTGCAACACAAACGGCTCGATATAACTATAAGCGGTAAAATGTGCCGTGACGGCTAGGGCGATCATGAGATAAACAGCGATAAGGGGTTTGTTTTTGGCGATGAGTGTCAGGCTCGATAAGTCGCCCACGTTGCGACTGGGTAGTTTTGGCAAAATGTACCATAGCACCATCATGGCAATAAAAGCAATCGCCCCAATCGCCCCAAAAGTCGTCCGCCAGCCCAGATACTGTCCCAATATCCGCCCAAGCGGTAATCCCAACACAGTCGCCAATGCCGAACCTGTGGCGAGCATGCCTAGGGCGGTAGTTTGTTTGCCTTTGGGGGCGACACGGACAACAAGGCTTGCCGTGATAGACCAAAACACCGCATGAGCCAGTGCTACGCCTGCCCGAGCGATGAGTAGTACGGCAAAGCTACTGGCAAGTACGGTCATGATGTGACTGATGATAAAGATGATGAATAAGCCCATGAGCAGTTTTTTGCGTTCTATTTTGGCGGTTAGGAGCATGGCGGGTAAGGATAGGCACGCCACAATCCATGCATACACGGTCATCATCACGCCCACTTCATGAGCAGGCATGCCAAAACTTGCCCCAATGTCAGAGAGTAGGGCGACAGGGATAAACTCGGTGGTGTTAAAGATAAAGGCGGATAGGGCTAGGGCGACGACACGCAAGGTGCGAATGCGGTTGGCGTGGGCAGAGAAGTCGTGTTGGGGGATGTGGGTCATGGATAAAAAGGCGTATTTTAACATAAAATATTTCATTCTCAACTTAAAATGGTAACTTGTTGATTGTTTGATAACTATTTTTTTGGAGTTGTGGGGGTAAATTGCAATTTTCCTGTGATAAATCAATTGCTTATATAAAGTTGAGAGTGGGGCATAAAATACTAAAATGTTGTATCAAAAATGGCTTGGGTGTAAAATAGGCGTTTATAGTATTATCAAGGAAAAACCATGACCGACTTTCACAAAACCCCGTCCGATGTCCGCCACGCCCGAGTGCTTGCTGTGCGTGCGATGCTTGCCGAGCGTGGACTGTCCGCCCTTATCATACCGTCTGCTGACCCACACATGTCCGAGTATTTGCCTGTGTATTGGCAAGGTCGGGCGTGGTTGTCTGGCTTTACAGGGTCGGTTGGCACGCTGGTCATCACACAGGATTTTGCAGGGGTGTGGACGGACAGCCGTTATTGGGTGCAAGCCCCCATTGAGCTTGACGGCACGGGCATTGAGCTACAAAAAATGGAGCAAGCTCATCCCACTTATGCCAAATTTTTGGCGGACAACCTACCCCAAGGGGCAAAAGTGGCGATAGACGGGGCGGTGTTGTCTGTGGCGGAGTTTGACAGTCTAAGCCAAGCCTTTGCCGAGCGTGGCATACAACTTGTCATTGATGCCGATGTTTTAGGGCAGATTTGGCAAGACCGCCCAAGCCTACCCAACGCTCCGATTTATGTGCATGATGAAGTGTTTGTGGATACGAGTGCCAAACAAAAACTTGCCCAAGTGCGTGAGGTTATGACCCAAAAAGGGGCGACTCATCATCTCATCAGTAGCCTTGATGACATTGCGTGGCTCACCAACTTGCGTGGGGCGGACGTGAATTTTAACCCTGTGTTTTTGTCGCACCTCTTTATTACGGCAGATACGGCGACTTTATTTGTTCATGATGATAAACTCACCGACAGCGCCAAGTCCGCCCTAAGCGTGGCAGGCATTGACGTGGCTCATTATGACAGCGTGGCGGAGTGTTTGGGTGATGTGGCAAGCCTACTGTTTGACCCTGCCAAAGTGGCGGTCGGTACGCTGACCCATTTGCCAAAAACTGCTACACTCATCAAGGCGGTCAATCCCAGTACCGTGTTAAAAGCCATAAAATCTGACAACGACATCAACCATATCCGTGAAGCCATGCGTCAAGACGGCGTGGCGTTGTGTGAGTTTTTTGCCGAGCTAGAAGACAAACTTGCCCAAGGCGAGCGTGTGTCTGAGCTTGACATTGATGAGATGTTGGAGTGTGCCAGAAGCCGTCAGCCCAACCACGTTTCGGCAAGTTTTGATACGATTGCAGGATTTCGGAGCAATGGGGCGATTGTGCATTATCGGGCGACAGATGAGCGTTTTGCGTATTTAGATGGCAATGGTCTTTTACTTATTGATTCGGGGGCTCAGTACAAAAATGGCACAACCGACATTACTCGTATGGCAGGCATAGGACAAATCAGCGATGATGAAAAGCGTGATGTTACCTATGTGTTAAAGGCTCATATCGCCCTAGCGACCGCCCATTTTCCCAAAGACATACCGTCCATGCAACTAGACGTATTGGCTCGCAACCAACTGTGGCAACAGGGGCTAGACTATAGGCATGGGACGGGGCATGGCGTGGGTTATTTTTTAAACGTCCACGAAGGCCCGCAGGTCATCTCACGTACCGCCCCCGTGACAAGTGAGCGTATCATGAGCGAAGGCATGATAACCAGTAACGAGCCGGGGCTCTACCGTGAGGGCAAATGGGGTGTACGCCTTGAAAATCTAGTGGTGGCGGTCAAGGCACACCAGAGCGAGTTTGGCGAGTTTTTAAAATTTGAAGATTTGACCTTATGCCCATTTGATACCCGTCTGATATTGCCACATCTTTTGACCGAACAAGAAAAACACTGGCTGAATGACTATCACAAACGTGTCCATGATGAGCTTATCGGGCGTGTGGACGGGCAGGCAAAAGCGTGGCTTGTTGAGCGGACGCAGGCGGTGTAAGTTTTTGCTCATCAAATATTTTTTGGTATTGTTCAATAAAAATACATTTTAAAATTTGAACGTGTAGGGGCAATTTATTCGCCCAAAAATCAATACTTTATCACAGGGTAAATTGCACTTCGCCCCTGCAAATCTGCCCAAAGGTATAGTTACACCCAACGAATTTGATATTTACCACAGGCTTTGTAGGGACGTGCTGAGTACGTCTTTTGACAACACACCAATTTTTAGGGGCGTGCACAGCACACCCCTACATCCAAACATCATTGCATTTTTGGTAATTTTAAAGTTTCTTGGGTATAATTAACAATACCATTTTTTCAAACACTAACTCAAAAAGGAAAACCCCATGCTAAACCAAAACGCCCTAAACCATAACCTATCTGTCGTCCAAGACCTTGCCCCGAGCGAACTATGGCAGTGGTTTGCTAAGATTTGTAGTATTCCGCACCCGTCTTATCACGAAGAAGCGATAGCAAGCCACATTGTGGCGTGGGCAAGCTCTCACAGGCTTACCGTGTGGCGTGATGAGATTGGCAACGTCATCATCAAAAAGCCTGCCACGGTCGGCATGGAAAACCGCACGCCCATTGCTTTGCAAGCCCATTTGGACATGGTACCCCAAGCCAACACCAACACGAGCCACGACTTTACCAAAGACCCTATCATCATGCGATTTAGTGATGATAAGGCGTGGATAAAGGCGACTGATACCACGTTGGGGGCGGATAACGGCATTGGCATGGCGAGCTGTTTAGCGGTGCTAAGCGATGAGACGGTGGCTCACCCCGACATTGAAGTGCTACTGACCATGACCGAAGAGACGGGCATGGTGGGGGCGATAGGCTTGCAGGCGGGGACGCTGACCGCCCCAATCATGGTCAATACCGATACCGAAGAGATAGGCGAGATTTATGTGGGCTGTGCAGGGGGTGTGGATGCTGATTTGGCGTTGCCTGTGCGTTATGTGGAGAACGGCTATGACAGTGCGATAAGTTTGACTGCCAAAGGCTTAAAGGGTGGGCATTCGGGCGTGGACATTCATAAAAACCGAGCAAATGCCATTAAAATTTTGGGGCGAGTGCTGGCAACATTATCACAGACGTGCGATTTTAAAATCGCTGACATCAAAGGCGGTTCACTAAGAAATGCCATTGCCCGAGAAAGTGTGGCAACTCTTGCGATAAATGGGGCGGACAAAGAGCAGTTTTTGGCGACTTTATCTAGCATTATCAAAGACATAGAGAGCGAAATCGGCACGGCAGAACCCAAATTGTCTATCACGGCACAAGACACCGAGCGACCCGATACCGTCATAGAAAACAGCCAAACCGTGATAAATCTCATCAACGTATTACCGTCTGGTGTGGTGCGATACAGCGACAACATCGCTGACGTGGTGGAGACATCGCTGTCGTTTGGGGTGCTGGGCGTGGCAAATGGCAAGCTTGTGGCGACCTTACTCATACGCTCACTTACTCATGTTGGCAAACAAGGCGTGATAAGTACTTTGCAAAGTGTGGCGGATTTGGTGGGGGCAAAAGCGGTATTTGACGGCGACTATGTGGGGTGGAACTATGACCCGAGCTCTGTCATTACGCCCATAACCGCCCGTTTGTATGCTGATATTTTGGGACATGAACCCAAAATCAAGGTTATCCATGCAGGGCTAGAATGTGGATTGATTAAGAAAAATTATCCTGACATGGACATCGTCTCCATAGGCCCTACAATCATCAATGCTCACTCACCCGATGAAGCGGTGGACGTGGCGAGCGTGGCGGTATATTGGCAACTTTTGACGGATATTTTAAAAAATTCGCCCATCAAAGAGCAGGGGTGAAAAAATAAGAGTGGGTAGGGTGATTGTCCTGATTTGGTTGGATTTTTTCATGCAAATGCAAATGCCAAAGGCAAAAGTATTCTATCTTATGACTGACTGACCCCTTTATCCGATTTCATCACATCAAGCACAATGCTCCTAAGCCAGCGATGAGCCATGTCGTGTTCGGTGCGTTCGTGCCACGTCATCATCATGGTAAAACCGTCAATGCTGATGGGCGGATTTTGTAGGCGGACGTTTGGCAGGGTTTGGGCAAGGTGCTTGGGCAATACCGCCACCAAATCTGAATCATTCAACAGCTGTGGCAGTAGCGAGATGTGGTCTACCGACACCATCACTTTGCGTTTTCGCCCCAACTTTTGTAAGGCAATGTCAGTAGCTCCACGAAACTCGCCACCATTATAAGAGAGCATGGCAAAGGGCAATTTGCAAAACTCATCAAGCGTCAAAGCGGTGTTTGCCATGGGATGCTTTTTGCTCATCGCACAGACGTAGCTTTCTTCATACAGCAGGGTTTGGGGCATATCGTCCGTGATGTGGTGTCGCCCAACCAGTGCCAAATCAATGGTGTTTTTGTCAAACAGGGTTTTGATGTTTTGCCCTTGCACGGGCAATAAGGCAACTTTGACATTCGGAGCAAGCCGTCTTAGCCTTAAAATCAAGGGCAAAGCGATGATTTGCTGCACATAATCCATCGCCCCAATGCGTAAGGTCATGGACAAATTGGCAGGTTCTAGTTTGGGCGGGGCGAGCATGGAATTTACGTCCTGCAAGACACGCCGAGCGACATGCCCAAGCTCAATCGCCCTATCTGTGGGCTGCATGCCGTGCTGAACCCGCACAAATAACGGGTCATTAAAACTCTCTCGCAGGCGATTTAAAGTACCGCTCATCGCAGGTTGGGTGATGGACAGTCGTTGTGCTGAACGACTGACATTGCACTCATCTAAGAGCACAACAAAGGCTTTTAATAGGTTTAGGTCTAGGGTTCGGATATCGGTCATTTTTATTGCTCAATTATAATTTTCCGCCAATACCCTTAAATTTTTCTACAAAATCGGCGATTTTTTGGAAGATGTTTTGTTTGGCGGTCAGATAATTGGGGTTGAGCGGACTCATTTTTGGCAATATTGCATTCAAATCGGTGCCGTTTTCGCTGGCGTATTCACGTTTTAGTGATGTCATGAGATAGCGTTTGGTGGCATCGGCATTTAACTTGTTTTCGGCGATTAGGCTTTCGGCTTCCTGTAATTGCTCTTTTTGGGCGAATTGATAAAATTCTTCTAAAATACTGGGCTTATCATGAATGGTGTCCAAATCGGTTTTGTTGATAAAATCAACCACCAAGCCTTCTTTGGCACGGTTGCTGATGCTCGCCCGAATGGTACGGCGAATCTCTTCTACCAGTGCGTTTTTGTCTTTGATTTTTTTGTTGTGTTCAAAAATCAGCTCCAAAATATAATCCAAATTAATCTCTTGTGATTTTAATAAATCCACTTCAAAAACCACATCGTCCCAATCAATTTGGCTTTGGTTTTGTTGCTCAGACTCTTTTTGCTGACGTCGCCAATCACGAACGTCGTTGTAAGTAGAACGGTAATCCTGCACCATTCTTTCAGGCAATATTGGTGTGTTTTGTATGGCGACAAAATCCTCATCGCTCAAATGAAACTTTTCTTTAAACTCGGCTACTGCCGTTTCATCATCAAGATTGACCGTTTGTAGTTGTTTTAATGCGGTAAATTCATCGTAGTTTTGTAAGATGTTCTCCACACGCAGATATTCGCCAAACAGCTTGGCAAATTCTTTTTTGTCCGTTTCGGTAACGATATTATCAGGGACGGGGAAACGCTTGTTTAACTCTTGCACCACTTCCACATAACCACGCCGTGCCTCGCCTGTCTGCTGGTCGGTGTAGCCGTCCATGTACTCATCATAGCTTTTTTCTAGCACCACATTTTTGGTGTTTTTGTCGCCAAATAGGGTAATGGCATCGATGGTTGCCTGCTCCAAATCACGGAAGGTTACAATGTTGCCAAAGGATTTGGTGGCATCATAAATGCGATTGGTGCGTGAAAATGCTTGCATCAAGCCATGATAACGCAAGTTTTTATCCACGAATAAGGTGTTCAATCTGGGGGCGTCAAACCCCGTCAAAAACATACCAACCACAATCAATAAATCCACTTCCTGATTTTTGATCCGTTTGGCTAAATCCCGATAATAATTTTGAAATTCTCGGCTGTCGGTGCTGTAATTGCTTTCAAAAAACTTATTGTAATCAGCCATCGCCATGCCCAAAAATTCTTTGGCACTGCTTTGCATGGCTGTCGGCTCAAAGCTCTCATCTTCAATCTCACCAATGGCATCTTGTGCTTCATTGGTACTAAATGAGAAAATGGTCGCCACTTTGAGCGGTTTTTCACGCCCTTTTTGCAATTCTTTAAACGCTTCATAATAAGCTTTGGCAGCGTCCACGCTACTGACCGCAAACATGGCATTAAAGCCCTTACCCCCTGCATTTAGGCGGTGGGTTTTGTGTTTGAAATTATCCAAAATATACTGTGTGATTTCACGGATTCGCTCGGGGTGCAAAAGGGCTTGTTTGGTCTCAAAAGCGGATAATTTGTCCAAATCCTGCTCTTTTTCTAGGGTTTTAAACTGTGGGCGGACATCGTTATAATCTACTTTGAATTTAAGCACTTTTTCATCACGAATCGCATCGGTAATGACATAAGAATGCAATTCTCGCCCAAACACCGAAGCGGTCGTTTCTGCTCCAAGTGCGTTTTGGCTAAAAATCGGTGTCCCAGTAAAACCAAATTGGCAGAATTTTTTGAATTTTTTGTTTAAATTCTTTTGGGCTTCGCCAAATTGCGAGCGGTGGCATTCATCAAAAATAAACACCACTTGTTTTTGATAAATCGGCAGATTGTCTTCTGATTTCATCAAATTATTGAGTTTTTGAATGGTGGTTACGATGATTTTGTTGTCGTCTTTTTCTAAATTGCGTTTTAGCCCTGCGGTGCTTTCTGAACCATTGACACTATCAGGCGAAAAACGCTGATATTCTTTCATCGTTTGATAGTCCAAGTCTTTTCTATCCACCACAAAAAAGACTTTATCAATGAAGTCAAGTTCGGTGGCAAGGCGTGCAGCCTTAAAACTGGTTAAGGTTTTGCCACTACCTGTGGTGTGCCAAATAAATCCACCGCTCTCGGTATTGCTCCAATTTTTGTTTTGTGCTGAGCTTTTGATTTTCCACAATATCCGCTCCGCCGCCGCAATCTGATAAGGTCGCATAATCAGTAGCGTGTCGCTGACATCAAAAACCGAATAATGAAGCAGTACACGAAGCACAGTATCTTTTTGGAAAAATGTGGCGGTAAAATCCTTTAAATCCTTAATGGGGTTATTGTCAGACCTTGCCCAATTCATCGTAAAATCAAAGCTGTTTTTATCACGTTTGGTGGTATTGGCAAAATAGCGGGTATCTGTGCCGTTGCTAATCACAAAAATCTGCAAATATTTAAATAAAGAATGCTCAGCGTTAAAGCTTTCTTTGCTATAACGATGTACTTGGTTGAAGGCTTCACGAATGGCAATACCACGTTTTTTTAGCTCAATGTGAATGAGTGGCAAACCATTGACCAAAATCGTAACATCATAGCGGTTGGCGTGCGTGCCTGTTTGTTCAAACTGGCTGATGATTTGTAGATGATTGCGTGAGATGTTCTTTTTGTCCAGCAAATAAATGTTTTGGATATGTCCGTCATCAAACACAAAATCATAAATATGATTATCATGAATTTTGCGGGTTTTTTCGGTGATGTTATCAGATGGCACGTCCAAATATTCCACCAAAAACCGCTCCCACTCTTTATCCGAAAATGCCATATGATTGAGCTTTTGTAATTGCTCACGCACATTTGCCATGAGTTTGGCTTGACTGTTTAAATCAGGGCGGTGTTCGTAGCCTTGGCGGATTAAATCTTCAATCAGCTCTTTTTCCAAATCGGCTTCGGTTTGGTAGCTTGCACCGTTTTGAATGATTTTTTCGTATTTGTCTAAAACGATAAAGTGATTGGTTTCGGCGATGGGGGTGGTTTGGGTTAGCATGGTTTTTTCCGTTTAGTATGGCTATATTTAAATCATCTCATACTTAAATGAATTTTTTCTATAAAGGTTGATTTTCATATACTGGGTATCTAATTTTCCAATAACAACCATTCGATAGATTTTACTTTCATCAATGTTAGAAAAATCCTCATTACTTGAGATACTCACTTTTTTATTCCAAGAACCATGTCTATTCTCCACACAAATATTCATTACATAAAATTCACCATTTTTACCCATTATTTTTTTGGTATTTAATTTTACCTTTCCATAAAAAATATATAACTGATCACTATCAACTTCTAGCCAGCCTTGTAGACTTTTTCTTCTTATTGCTTTGTATAAATAATTACTATTATTATCGGCAGATTTTATAAGCATTGGATTTGTGTCATTGCTAATTTCTTGTGGCTTATCCAATGAAGATACCATATCTCTTTTACATAGCATATTCATTATAGCATTCATTTTATCTTTAATTTGCTCATTAGTAAGCTCATTAAGATATTTAATTATTTGTTCTCTTGTGGCATATTCATAAAAATAAGAACAGTTTTGATGCTCATATTTATTAATTGCCCTTAAATGAGCCTTTCTTTTTGATGTTTTAGAAACAAAACTCAATCTTGCGTGCTGGCATTCAGGGCAAAAAATATTTTCTTGATATTTTGAGATATTTTCTCTGTTTTCAGAGATATCATACTCTATTTTCTTAACAGAAATGTTAGATCTTGATGTCAAAAAATAACATTCCTCAAAAGTTTTTGGTGTCTTATTCATATCTTATTTACCTTAGATTTAATTGATATACTCAACAATACTTTCACAACATCACACTCACACTAAATTCATTAATCACTCAAAGCTGTAGTGTGTAGATATTTTTATTCACTATCTTTAGTTATCAAACCCCAAAAGCAGCTCCCGATAATGCTCATATTGCTTGCGTCTTAGCTCAATTTCCTTTGGTAAGCCGTCCGTGATAGAGCTCGTCAAATGGTCAAATTTATCCAAAATGGCAACGATTTGATTTTGAACAGATAGGGGTGGGATTGGGATTTTTATATTTTCAACGGAATTTCTACCAAGTCTTGGAATGCTTGCTTTACGAACTTGTGAAAAAATCTTATTCTGTTGCTTTTTTAAACTGTGATACAAAAATCTATCATCTAAAACATCTTTGGGGCAATCAAAATAATAGCAATCATCTGCCGACCAAAAGGCACAGTTGCTATAACCAATTTCACCAGCAGCACCAGCGGTAATCATGAAAGTTGTGTTTGCTTTAACATTAGATTTATCAAAATATCCCAAAGGCTGTAAACTGTTTTGATAAACTGGATAAACACCTTCTGTTGTTAACTGACTTTTTACCACTCTTTTACCACGATTTATTATTCCTAGTTTCCCCAAAGTCTTCCACTCAAATCCCACTTTTGCCAATTCATGTTCTGATAATAAAAAATCCCGATAGTATTGATATTGCTTTTGTCTCATACTAAGCTCAGTGGTCAGCTGGTCATTCAGCTCGGTAAATGCGTCCAAAATCTGCACGATTTGACTTTGAACGGATAGGGGTGGGATTGGGATTTGAAATTGTTTAATTAACCCATCTGAAATGGCAGGGTATGCCGTTCCACTTTGTTTATCTTGTAGATAAATTTTAAATTCATTTATTTGTAAATTGTAATAAATCCATTTGGGTAAAACTTCGTTTTGATTTGCCCTTAAAATACAATAACCCGTACTGGCAATTTGCCCATCAAGATTTGGCGGAATTAAGGCAGACCTCATTTGAGTTGGGCGAGTGGTGGCAAAAATAATATCATCTTTTTTAACAATTTTTTGGGCTCTACTTGGTGCATTTTTTGATGTAATTTCCAAAGTTTCACCAATATTATTGTTATCTTTATCAACAGAACTTAAATCAATATATCGGTAAGATAAATCGCTTTCATGCCATTTGATGTTATTTGTTGGTAAAACTACTTCCCCCAAAGTTCGCCACTCTACCGCTTGCCCATTTAAGAGATTTTTAATAAAGGTGTGCATTATTTTTTACTCGCTTTTTTGGCTTGTCGTTCTAGGGATTTTAGTTGATTTAATTCATCATCAGCTAAGCCCACGCTTTCTAGGTATGCCATTTCCACAGATGATAAGGTTCTGGCTTGATATGTCCGATATTCTGCCAATGCTTTTTTGTCAGCCATTTCACGACTAACCACGCCAGTACCTTGCAATACCCCTTTGCCATAAGTGGTGGCAAACTTATCTAATTCATCAATCCAATCTTGCATATACATTGGCACTCGTTCACTGGCTTTGATTTCTGCCAAATCAAAAAAAGCTGAGACCAAACGATTAAGGCGAAACAGTTCATCTTCTGTTAAATAATTTTTTGCGATTTTGATTTCATTTAAAGTTGGTATTGCCCCTTTAAAAGTTGTTAATCCCATAAAATCTTTTGAACCATCCGCCCGCTGATAAATAATCTCTGGTGCTGTATGTTCGTGAACCGCATAGTGCAATTTATTTTGGACGGTTTTAAAAAATAATGAACTTTTTTCGCTTTTTGGGTCATAATCTTGACTGGTCGCATACAAATCCAAAACTTGCCGATATAACGCCTTTTCACTAGAACGAATGTCTCGAATGCGGTTTAATAATTCTAGCCAATAATCTCCTCCACCTTCTCCTTTTAGGCGTTCATCGTCCATTGTAAAGCCTTTGACAAGGTATTCGCTCAATCGTTCGGTTGCCCACTTACGAAACTCTGTACCTCGTGTGGAACGCACACGATAACCAATGGCGATAATCACAGGCAAGGCATAGAACTTCTTTTGCCGACTGACTTGCCGACTGCCTTCGGTTTGAACTTGTAAGTGTTGCTTACAAGTTGAAATTTCATCAAGTTCGCCCTCTTGGTAAATTGCCTTAATATGCTGTGTAATCGCTTGTGGTGTGGTTTGGTAAAGCTTAGCAATTTGGGCTTGTGTTAGCCATATTTGTTCATCAAAGCGTTGCAAGGAAAACTGTGACTTGCCATCATTGGTTGTATATAAAACAATGTCCATCTTACATCTCAATCTCTTTGATAATCTCATCAATACTTTGGCGTAATGTGCTAATTTTACTGACCGTTTGGCGGATTTCTTCGTTTAGCACGCCAATATCAATCACCTCACGGGTGTCTTTTGCCTCCACATAACTGCTGACCGCCAAATTATAATCGCTCGATTTGATGGTGTCATAATCCACCATCGCCACTTGATGGGGGACATCGGTCTTGTTGGCGAACAGCGTTAAAATCTGGTTGATATGCTCATCGGTCAGTATGTTGTTGTTGGTTTCTTTTTTAAAAATATCACTGGCATCAATAAACTGGGTTTTGTTATCGTGTTTGCTTTTACTAAGTACCAAAATATTGACCGCAATTGATGTCCCAAAAAATAAATTGGGGGCAAGAGCGATGACAGATTCCACAAAGTTATTATCTATCAGATATTGGCGTATTTTGGCTTCTGCCCCACCACGGTAAAAAATCCCCGGAAAGGTAACAATCGCCGCACGCCCTTTGGCGGACAGGTAGCTCAATGCGTGCAAAATAAAAGCAAAATCGGCTTTGGATTTTGGGGCAAGCACGCCAGCAGGGGCAAAGCGGTCATCATTAATCAAAGTGGGGTCATCAGAGCCTATCCATTTGATGGAATAAGGCGGATTTGAGACAATCGCATCAAAGGGTTTGCTGTCGCCAAACTGTGGGGCAAGCAAGGTGTCGCCCAGTGCAATCTCAAATTTGTCGTAATTGATGTTGTGCAAAAACATATTCATACGGGCAAGGTTGTAGGTGGTGTGGTTATTCTCTTGCCCAAAAAAGCCGTCTTCTATGATGTGTTCGTCAAAATGCTTTTTGGCTTGTAATAGCAAACTGCCCGAGCCACAGGCAGGGTCGTAGATTTTGTTAATGCTGTCTTGTCCGTGCATGGCAAGCTGTGCGATGAGTTTGGAGACGCTTTGTGGGGTGAAAAACTCACCGCCTGATTTGCCTGCGTTGGCGGCATAGTTTGAAATCAAAAATTCATAAGCATCGCCAAACAGGTCAATTTGATTGTGTTCAAAATTGCCAAAATTAAGCTCTGATACGCCTTTTAGGACGTCTGTTAGGCGTTTGTTTTTGTCAGCAACGGTGTTGCCCAGTCGGCTGGACGTGGTATCAAAATCGGCAAACAAGCCTTTGATGTCTTGTTCAGAATCATAGCCGTTGGCGGACGATTCAATGGCGTTAAAAATGGCTTTTAGGTCGGTGTTGAGATTGGGATTGTCGTTGGCATTTTTGGCGACATTTTCAAATAATTGGCTAGGATAAATAAAATAGCCTTTGGTCTTAATGGTGTCTTCTTTGATTTGTTCTAAAATGGGGCTGTCATCAGGAAAGCTGGCATAATCCACGCTGTCATCGCCTGCTTCAATATAAGCGGAGAAATTTTCGCTGATAAAGCGGTAAAATAGCGTGCCTAAAACATATTGTTTAAAGTCCCAACCATCAATAGTGCCTCGGACTTCGTTGGCGATTTGCCAGATTTGGCGTTGGAGGGCGGCGCGTTGTTGTTGGCTTGTCATAGGGTATCCTTGTCAATGGTGTATGGCGTCAATGGTGTATGGCAGGGCGATAAATGGGTCGCAGGTATCGTCAAATATAATATCGGTATATCATAATAATCAATTTGAAATGATAACACAATTTTTTTAAAATATCAGCATCTAAAATTTAGTATCAAAAACTTAGTATCTAAAATAATAGGACAATCATGGCAACATTTCGCAAAATCTTAAACCCCATCAGCCTAAAAAACCTTGAACTCAAAAACCGCATTGTCATGCCCCCAATGTGCCAATATTCTGCCACGGACGGTGTGCCAAATGACTGGCATTTGCTCCATTACACCAGCCGAGCGGTGGGCGGTGTGGGCCTCATTATCGTTGAGATGACCAATGTCGCTGCCAATGGTCGCATTACGGCGAACTGTTTGGGGCTTTGGAATGATGAGCAAGAACAAGCGTTTAAAAAATTGGTGGACAGCGTGCATGCACAAGGGGCGAAAATTGGCATTCAAATCGCCCACGCAGGACGTAAAGCCCAAGATGAGCCAAATGCCGTTGCCCCGTCTGCCATTCATTATGGTGAGCTTGACTATGCTGGGCAAAATCTCATCACCCCAAGGCAGCTGAGCATTGACGAGATAAAAGCATTGGTGCAAGCATTTGCCGACTCTGTCAAAAGAGCGGTGAATGCAGGCTTTGATGCAATTGAGCTTCACGCCGCCCACGGCTATTTGATTCACCAGTTTTGTGCACCCAAATCCAACCAACGAAGCGATGAATACGGACAAGACCGCCTATTGTTTGGCGAGCAAGTCATTCACGCCGTTCGTGCCGTCATGCCTGATGAGATGCCCCTAATCGTGCGTATCTCTGCCCAAGAGTATGGCGAAAACGGTTTTGACAGCGATTATGGCGTAGAGATTGCCAAACGCTTCTCAACAGCTGGGGCAGATGTGTTTCATGTCAGCGGTGGCGGAGACGGCGTATTGTGTGAGGGCAAGCACCCTGAGTTTTATGCAGGCTATCAGGTGGCACTGGCTCGCAAAGTCAAACACGCCACAGGCAAACCTGTGATTGCTGTGGGCATGCTAGATGACCCTGCCGTGGCTGACCATGTGCTTGGCGTGGGCGATGCCGACCTTGTGGCGATAGGTCGTGGGCTGCTTCGAGACCCATATTGGGTGCTAAACGCCCAGTATCAGCAAAACCGCTCAGATGGCAAAGAGGTGCAGTTTGTGCCAAGGCAATATGAGCGTGGGTTTGTGTGAATAACAGATGAAAACGGTCTAATTGGAAAGTTAGACCGATTTTTATCAATGATGATTTATGTGATTTTATTAAGAAGTCCAAAATCGTTATTTTGTATATCATCATTCTCATCATCAGAATAAGCAATATCAGTCAAATAATCTTCTACCAGTTTTTGGATATGGAAAATTTGTTTTTTATCAGTGGTCATAAACCCAATGGGTAGCGTAACAGGATAATTTGCTAATTTGGCATGATAACAAACCACCGCAAATTCATTTTCCAAAAATAAAATTTCGGTATTGCCACTTAAAAAGCCTTCACAAAATCCATATAACACCTTATCCGAAATATCCCTAAATTCATTTTGCCATTCTTGTTTTTCACGGCGATTGTGTTCAGACGGTAAAGGTAAATATAGACGAAAATCGTAATTTTTGTTTTTTTGTTGATTCACTAAATTTTGAATTTTATCGTGGATTTTGCGTTGTTTTCCCCAATAAACATCGCTTGGTGCAAGCCAGTATAATTTTTTGGTTTCTGATGATTTTTTGAGTTTATTTAGTATCAATTCAATTTCATCAAAGACCATATTGGGTGAATTTTTATTTTTACCTATTGATTGATGATAAATTTGCCCCAAAAAATACAAACCATTATTTTGTTCATATTTTTCATACGTTGTCAAAAACTCATTAAAATCCAATTTTCCACGAAATAATACTTTTAAAGTATCATCATCGCCAATTTCACTCATACTTTGGTGTAACTCTTTGGTATTTTCGGCAAAATTTCCAATTTTTTCTGTAACTGCTTGGGCGATATTATCTTGATGAATGATGTTGGCAATATCGTGGCGTTCTTTGGCTTCGCCTGTTTCGGGCAGTAATTCAAAATACTGTGTAAACCGAAAATAGTCAAGCGAGCCTTTGGCTTCAATCGTATCAATTTTATATAATGAAATGTTTTTGTTGCTCAAATTGACAATTTCATCTTCCATGAGCTGAATAAAGCGGTTTTGAAAAGTTTTTCGGGCAATATCACTACTTTCGGATAAAACTTTTGGCTCAATATCTAATTCAATGGCGTTTTGTCGGTTTTGGTCGCAATCTTTTTTCTGTAAAAAATTATTATCTAAAAGCTCCATGCGATACTCACCGCCGAACTCTTTTAAAGTCGGAATCTTGGGAGAATTATCATCAATTGATAAAAACAGTCTTTCCCCTTCGTCTGATAATTCAATTAAACCGTCATTTCGCCAAGTAATCCATTTGTTATGCTCTAAATCTGCTAATGCAACTTGGGTTTCATGTTGATTAAAACCAAAATAGCGAGCGATTTGTTCGGGTTTGCAGGGCGTGAGTTTTAATAATCTCAGTAGATATTCACGCACAAATGCCACGCCTTTATCGTCCATATATGAAAAAACAATGCGAAAGCGTGGGGCTTTAATCACAAAATCAATTTGGTTATATGGGGTTGGTTGTTCGCTCATTTTTTCGCTCCATTTTTTAAAGTGTGAATGACATAATGGTGTGGATTGGTTTGTTTTTGCATAAATCGCAAAACTTTGGCAAGTGGTGTGCGTTTATTTTTAGGATTTTCCCAAACGGCTTTTGCACCCACGATAATCAGTTTGTCCATTGCCCGAGACAATGCCACATTAATACGGTTTGGCAAATGCAAAAAGCCTGTACTGTATTGTTTGTCGTGGCGAGACAAAGATAGAATAATTACACGATTTTCTTTGCCTTGATAACTGTCCACGCTGTCAATTTTAACCAAACGGCGAAAATCATCATTCCAATTCTTTTCATTAAATTTTTTGCGAATGAGTTTTTTCTGTTCGCCATACATACAAATAACGCCAATCGCTTGTTCATTTTTCTCCAAACATTTTTGGATAATTTCGCTGTTCATAAAAGTTTCATCATTGGCAAAACTCTCCAACACTTTAATGATTTCATCAGCTTCTGCACGATTAGATAAACTGCCATTTTTTGCCTGTTCGTGATAGGCATTAGGTAAATAAGAAATATCAAGCCAAGTAACGCTGGCTTTTAATTTTTCAGGCAGCTCAAAATAAATATTTGGCACATCATCGTTTGTTTTGCCATTCTCCAAAATATTGTCATAAAAACACGCTGACACCAAATCACCAATTGCAGGTGCCATACGATATTGTGTTTTTAAAATGGCACAAGTTTGTTTGCCATATTCGGATAAAAATACCCGTTCAAAATCACTGCCTAAGACTTGGTCTAATTCTTCACCACGCTTATGAATACCCAATCGGCGAGCCAGTGCATTTTTATGCTCCTTTGAATATAAAGGCGGTAGTTGTTTGTGGTCACCAACCAATAAAATGCGTGTGCCAGACTGCATGGCAATCGCCAATTCGCTAGAAATAGAGCGAGCAGCTTCATCAACAATGACCCAGTCATAGATATTATCGGCAATGCCAATATGTCGTTGTCCAATACCCACACAAGTACCAATCACAAGCTGACGAGAACGGGCCAAAAATTCATCATAATTGGTGCGTTCATTGGATAATGCTTCTAGCATATCTTGGGTTAGGTCAATCAATTTACCTGCCTGTTCGCTTTCGTTGGGCTGGATATTGTGTTGGTTGTCCAAGCTAGCAATCAAATTTGGCAAAATTTCATTAATTTCTACCGATGCCAACCCCAATGTTTTGGCTTGCTCTTTGATGCTTTTTTCTAATTTTTTGTGTAAACGTTTTTCGTCTTCATCAATGTCTTCGTTATTTGAGTTATTAACGATTTTTTCATAACGGCGAATTTGCACACCAATGTCAAATGCAATTTCGGCACGTTCACGCAAATAGCGTTCAGGCAGCCCCATACTGCGACCCAAGCCACAGATATTATTGATTTTATTGACGTTTAGTTGTCTGCGTTTTTGACCGACTAAATTGGGCGAAAACACATCTTCCAAAATTTCCGAATCCGCCACTTCACGATTACTAAACCGCACCAATTGCAAATCGGTTCCCAAGCGTTGGCAGTGCTTGCGAATGCGTTCGGCGGCAGTATTGACCGCTTCGTGTGATTGGCTGACCAATAAGATATTTCGTACTTCTTGCACATCAAACAGATAATGCACAAATGCAGAGATAAACTCAGTCTTACCTGTGCCAGGTGGGCCTTGCAATAGTGATAACGGGCCATTGGCAATGAGTTTTTGAAACGCATGACGTTGAGCTTTGTTCAGAATGACATTCTTTTCGGGCTGGTCATAACGAGCAAACTCATCATCGCTAACCTGAATTTCATGTTTTTCAGACGGCAAGATACAATGTTCATCAAAATACTGTGCTAAGTTTTTAACCACGCTTTCGCTGTCCAAGATGCGTTGTAGGGCATTTTTACGGCGAGTGTAAGATGCTTTGTTTTGTTTGCTTTGGAAATAAATAAGTATATCAGCCTGAATGCGATTGGTGTTTTTATCCTTATGTTTTTTCAGATGAACTTCATTTAAGGTGCTTTTTGCTAAATTCACTGTACCATAAACAAAAGTTTTTTCTCCGTCTTCACTTTTGCCAATCGCTTCTACAATTTCATCTTTTTTAAAGGAATTCAATGGGTCAATTTCGCCATCATAGGGAATGTAAATCTCACCTTGTTCTGTTCTGATAAGTTTATCGCAAGCCGTAACAGACGGCAGAGCTTCGGTTTCTGTTTCTAATATTGCCCGCCATAGTTTTTGAATATTCGGACGTGGCTCATCAATGCTTTCTATTGTATCAATATCAGAGATTTCGGTTTCAAGAATATCAGTGTTGTTATCAGGTGTTTTTTCAGACTGCCTTAAATATTGTTCTTGGATAAAATGAATAATGGTTTGCTTAAATATTTCATTATCTTTAATAAAATTATTTAATTCACTCAAATTGCTGTAATTACCATGCGTGATATTCAAGGAAATTTGCAAACTACATTGACTGTTATCTCGGACTTTACGACTAATATAATTACGTTTAGGAGATAAAATTGCATGACAAAATTTTTGTTCGGCAATGGTGTAAAAAGCAGTTACTTTTCCACCTAGTCCAATAAAAGTAACTTCAAGTTCTTTATTTGGATTTTTCTGGCTTTCTTTGAATTGAACAAACAACTCGCCATTTTCAGGATAAATTTCTATTGGCGAAAATGAATCACGTCTACCCACAGTTATGTTAATCATCGGTGTGGTTGGTTTGGGATTTAATGCGTCTTTAAATCTTGCCAATGAAATAAAGGCAGTTGCAAAGTCGCTATATTCTTGTGAAATAACTTCGGCAATATCAGGATAATGTTCAGACGGCTCATTCCATGTCATGCCCAATAATTCACACGCCATTTTTATCACAGCAAAATTATCCCGCTGTTTTTCAGTGGCATGGTCAAATTCAGGCGAATAAGCGGTATTAAATTGGCTTTTTCCTGTTGGGCAAAAATCCAAAATATCCAAAATATGAATTTGAGCATTATCATCATTCATTGTTACCAAAACATTATCAGGTTTTAAATCGCCATGCGTAAAACCCAAGCTGTGCAAATGCTCAATGTCTTGAATGAGTTTTTGGATTAAACTAATTTTTTGTTCATCAGATAAATTCAAATCTTGCCAAGTTTTACCGTCAATAAAGTCGCTGACGGTAAACAGACAGCCTGATTTTTTGGCAATGCCAAATTCACGAATTTTGGGCATATAATCGGGCGACAACTGGGCTAATTTGGCAATATTATTTAACCAATTTAACACCACACGAGCTTTTTGTTGGTCTTGTTGTGGGTCGCCACCGAGCCATGCTTTAATAAGTGAACCATTAGAGCGATAAACTTCTTTTTCGCCATTTTCTACAATAAAATCCTCATCTTCACGATAAGCACGAGAATGGTTAATGTCATGTGTAAAAGGTTCTAGTTTTGTAAAATCAAACGAAAAATCCACCGCTTGCTCGGGTTGGCTTTGGTTGAAATTATCCAAAAATTCAACCGCAGTTTTAAATGGATTTTCAGATAATGCCGTCTGCAATATTTCTGCATACCACGCTGTTTCATCTGCCAATTTGTTTTTCATATTGTCTAGGCTATCGGGCGAAATCCGTTCGGTTTGAATGATATGCCACGCCAAAACCGCCAAAGAACGCACATCGTATTGATAAGGCGTAAGTTTAGTCGCTGAAATAGGAAAAGCTGTTTTTGCCAAATCGCCCGATACTTCCAAAATCTCACGAATATCGCCAACCGTTTGTTCTGATTGCCAATAAGCGGTCGCAAAACTTGATAATGCAATATTGTCATCAGGCGATAGCCAAATGCTGTGTTCGCCCAAATCACGATGAGCAATGCCGATTTTATGCAACTGGGCAAATTTATCCAACAACAGTTGCACCAATCCCAAACGCCGTTCAATACTCAAATTCTCGCCACTGACACCACCGACAAATTGATTAAAGCGTTTTTGGTTTGGGAACAGTTCAAATAAATCAATATGCTCTGCGGTAATTTCGCCTTTTTGTGGGGTGGATTTATAGGTCAGGCAGGCGTGATATAAGTCTTTGTTTTTTAGCTTAATGTGGTTTAATACGTCATATTCTCGGCTAATTAAGCGATAACGACCGTCTGGTGTTTGGGCCTGCGGATTATTGATTTTGGCAAAATCCCAACGGCGTAAAAGAGCTTGGTCTTGGTGTTTGGTATTTTCAGTTTGGGCAAGATATTCTTGAAAAATCTTTTTTGGGTGGCTAAAAATAGGCGTGTCATCGGCATAATAACCGTTGATATTAATGCTTTTAGGTTTGACGGTATTGCCGTTAAAAATATTATCAAATACAGAAAAATCTTTGTTTAGTGTTCTATTATTTGAATATTTTGTATATTGGCCAAATCTTTCAGTAAATTTTTGATTATCTGCCAATGCCAAAAATTCATCAAGACTAATGGTGTGCATTTTTTCTTTATCTGACAATCCACTAAAATCAGAATTGCCAGTCATCACAACCAAAAACTCAATTTTTGGAATGGGAAATTTTTCTGTTGAATTACCAAATTTACCACGAAATTTTTCTAGTTTTTTCTTCAATAAAAAGACTTTTTTACGAGTAATTTCAACAGGGGAGTAATCCATATCTTTTTCACCTTTAAACCAACGCAAACCATTATTGGTAATTGCTTCACCATTCCAATGTTTTAATTCAACAATCAATACATTGCAATGGGTAATAATGACCAAATCAAACTCGCCTTCCTTGCGTTCTTTGACATCAGCAAAGCGAAAACCTGAATAGCCTTGCCATGGAAATATGGATTGGGTGTTTTTTAGGGCTTCTAATGCTTTAAGTCCCTGTCCTTTTGTTGGAGTGGGGTGTTGGCAAAAAGTGTGCTTGATTTTTTCAATGGCTTCAACTTCGTGGGCGGTCAAACCACCACCCCAGTCCCTTACATTCATTGGTTTTTTAGTAGTCATTACGCTTCTCTCTCCAAAAATTTGTGATTTGTTAAATTTAAATAAAGTAAGGGCATTGGTAAAAAAAATCAATGGATTTGTATGTGTATATTTAATTATATAATATTGTCTTATACCCACTTATCAAAATTATCAATTTCCCCAAATAACCCAAATCCGCTATAATACCGCCAATTTTCCCATTTTGGAGCTTACCATGCAATTTTTTAACAAAGATGACGTTTTAAACGCCTTTCATTATCGTGTGTCTACTCGCTCATATGATGGCGATAAAAAAATCCCTGCTGAGGATTTTAACTATATTTTGGAGTTGGGTCGTCTAAGCCCAAGTTCGGTAGGGTCTGAACCTTGGCAATTTTTGGTGTTACAAAATGCCGATTTACGCCAAAAGTTAAAGCCTTACTGCTGGGGCATTCCGACCATGGAAACATCCAGCCACATTGTTGCCATACTTGCCAAGAAAAATGCCCGTTATGACACGCCTTATTTTGGTGAAATCATGGACAGACGAGGTTTGACGGGTGATGACCGTGCCAAAGCATTGGAGGTATACCAAAAATTCCAAGAACAAGACATCGCCATTTTAGACAGCGAACGCAGTCTGTATGACTGGGCAAGCAAACAAACCTACATCGCACTTGCCAATATGATGACAGGGGCTGCCATGATTGGTGTGGACTCTTGTCCGATTGAGGGTTTTGCTTATAAAGAAGTGAACCAGCTTTTGGCAGACGAGGGCTTGTTTGACCCAAATGAGTGGGCGGTGTCGGTCATGGTAACATTTGGCTATCGTGATAAAGAGATTAAGCCCAAAGCACGCAAGACTTTTGAGCAAGTTGTGAAGTTTGTGGAATAGTGTTGATTGATTGATCACTTTGCATTTAATATTTACCATTTTTATCATTAGGTATCCATTATGAACACCATTAAATCTCGTGCAGCGGTGGCATTTGCCCCCAACGAACCCTTAAAAATTGTAGAAATTGACGTAGAACGCCCCAAAAAAGGTGAGGTTTTGGTCAAAATCACTCACACAGGCGTGTGCCACACAGATGCCTTTACCTTATCAGGTGCTGACCCAGAGGGGCTATTTCCTGCCGTACTTGGGCATGAAGGAGCGGGCGTGGTGGTAGAGGTGGGAGAGGGTGTAACAAGTGTTGCCGTTGGCGACCACGTCATTCCGCTTTATACAGCAGAATGTGGTGAGTGTCTGTTTTGCCAGTCTGACAAAACCAACCTATGTGTTTCTGTGCGAGCCACACAAGGCAAGGGCGTGATGCCAGACGGTACCAGCCGTTTTTCATATGAGGGCAAACCGATTTATCATTATATGGGCTGTTCTACATTTAGCGAGTACACGGTGGTTGCTGATGTGTCACTTGCCAAAATCAACCCCGATGCCAACCCCCAAGAAGTCTGTTTGCTAGGGTGTGGGGTAACAACAGGCATTGGTGCGGTGCATAACACCGCCAAAGTGCAGGCAGGCGACTCTGTGGCAGTGTTTGGCTTGGGTGGTATTGGTTTGGCAGTCATTCAAGGGGCAAAACAAGCGAGTGCTGGGCGGATTTTTGCCATTGACACCAACCCTGAAAAATTTGCGTTGGCAAAAGAATTTGGGGCAACCGACTGCCTAAACCCAAAAGATTTTGATAAACCAATCCAAGAGGTACTCATTGAGATGACCAAATGGGGCGTTGACCACACTTTTGAATGTATTGGTAATGTGGAAGTCATGCGGTCGGCTTTGGAATCGGCTCATCGTGGTTGGGGGCAGTCGGTGATTATTGGTGTGGCAGGGGCAGGAGAGGAGATTTCTACCCGTCCTTTCCAACTTGTTACAGGCAGAACATGGAAAGGCACGGCATTTGGTGGCGTCAAAGGTCGCAGCCAATTACCCCAAATGGTAGAGGACGCCATGAGTGGCAAAATCCGCTTATCGCCTTTTGTTACGCACACCATGCCATTAGAGCAAATCAATGATGCGTTTGATTTAATGCACCAAGGTGAGTCAATCCGTTCGGTGGTACATTATTCTTAACTCTTAAATGTTGGTTTGGTAAAAAGACTGTCTTTATGGGCAGTCTTTTTTGTGTAAATGATACTAATTCCTAAGCAAATTTTATTTTTTGGCTAAATTGTGTTACAATCTTTCGGATATTAACAAATTTTGGACAGATTTTGTTCAAAATGAACGTCATTGGTGCAATCAAATATGAATAGGACTGATGTATCTCATCAGTCTTTTTACTGGGTTATTGTTTATCCATATTTTATTGCACTACCATATCATAGGAGTGTAATATGAGTACGTCTACACCCAAAAAACACAAACATGGACTGAACATGCCTGTGTTTTTGACATCAGCAGGATTGATTGCCTTTATTAGCTTGTTTGCTGTTTTATTGCCCGAGCTTGCAGATAAGACCTTTAAAGCGGTGCAATCGGTGATTGTAGATAATGCCAGTTGGTACTATGTGCTGACGGTGGCGATTATTTTATTGTTTAGCGTGTATTTGGGATTGTCAAAACTTGGTAACATCAAGCTAGGCCCTGACCATTCTCGCCCTGATTATAGCAATTTTTCATGGTTTGCCATGCTCTTTTCGGCAGGCATGGGCATTGGGCTTATGTTTTTTGGTGTGGCAGAACCTGTCATGCACTTTTTAAATCCGCCACATGGGGATGGCAGTACGGTAGACGCTGCTCGTCAAGCCATGCGACTTACCTTTTTTCATTGGGGCTTGCATGCTTGGGCGGTGTATGCGGTAGTGGCTCTGATTTTGGCATTTTTTGCTTATCGGCATCATCTGCCACTTACCTTGCGTTCGGCTTTGTATCCACTCATCGGCGATAAAATCTACGGCCCCATTGGTCATGCGGTAGATGTGTTTGCGGTGGTAGGGACGCTCTTTGGTTTGGCAACGTCGTTAGGCTATGGTGCGTTACAGGTCAATACAGGGTTAAATCATATGTTCTCATCCATCCCTGTGGGGACAACCAGTCAGGTGATTTTGATTGCCATCATTTGTGTACTGGCAACAGTATCGGTCATCTCAGGACTTGATAAGGGCGTAAAAATGCTCTCTGAGCTTAATCTGGGTTTGGCGGTTGTGTTGCTGCTCTTTGTGTTATTGGGTGGCTCAACGGTATTTTTGATGCAAGCCTATGTTCAAAATGTTGGCTCGTATATCTCAAACATTGTCGGCTTGACCTTTAACCTATACGCCTATGACAAGACCGATTGGTTTGGCGGTTGGACGATTTTGTATTGGGGTTGGTGGCTAAGTTGGGCTCCGTTTGTTGGTCTGTTTATCGCTCGTGTCTCTCGTGGGCGTACCATTCGTGAATTCATACTTGGGGTGCTCTTTGTCCCAGCCGGCTTTACCTTTTTGTGGATGACGGTGTTTGGCAACTCCGCCATTGACATGATTTTAAATCAAGGCAACACCATGCTTGGCGAAGTCATTAATAAAGACGTATCGCTGTCTTTATTTGCCTTTTTAGAACAACTGCCCATGTCAGGATTGTTTAGCCATGTGGCACTTGCCATGATTATCGTGTTTTTTATCACATCAGCAGACTCTGGGGCGCTCGTCATGGACATGCTTTGTTCACATGGTAAGGGCAGTCGTGGGGTGCGTTATCGCCTGTTTTGGTCAATCGGGGCAGGTATGGTGGCCATCGCTTTACTGCTCGCTGGCGGTCTTGGGGCACTACAAACCATGGCAATCGCCAGTGCATTGCCCTTTGTTACGGTGCTGATGATTGCCATGTATGGGCTGTTAAAGGCTCTAAACGTGGACGCCCAAAAACAAGAAATCCTACAACAAAATCTAAGCCTGCCCTTACCTGCCCAAGGCAGTGGTGTGTGGCGTGAAAGATTGCATGTCATCATGAACTTCCCAAGTCGTGGGGCGGTGAGTCGTTTTATTGACACAACTGTCAAGCAGGCGTGTCAAGACGTGGCAACAGAGCTACAAGGATTGGGCGTGGATGCTCGGGTATTAAATGAAAAATCAGGCAGTGTGGTGCTGCTGACCAATCATGGCAGTGAGATTGACTTTGTTTATAAAGTCAGTCTATCAAGCCACGCCCAACCTGAATTTGTCCACAGCGATGATGACACAACCAATACCGCAAGTGATGACGATACCCAGACCTATTACCGTGCCGAGGTGCATTTGGGTGAAGGTGGGCAGGATTATGACATTATGGGATGGAGCAGTGAAGGGGTCATCAACGACATCGTGAGTCAATATCATCGCCATATGCACTTTTTGCATAGTTTGCGTTAAAAATTTTGTATTCTTAGGATAATAAAAAAGGTGCGAAGTTCGTGCCTTTTTTGTTGGGTAAAATGGGATTTTTTAAAGTTTAATTAAATTTGATTTTGGTTGTTTTTATAAAATAAATAAAATTGGGATTTGAATAGATTTTAAAAATTGGTGAATGGGGTGTTTATTTTTAATTGTTAAAATGATTAAATGTAATTATTTAATTTTAAAAAAATACGCCAATTGGCAGTAAGGTGCGTATTACGCACCCTATAATATTGGGTTATAAAAATGATGTTTTAGCTTTTTTGGTATTGTTCATCAACAATACCTTTGGGTAGATTTGTAGGGGCAAATTATATTTGCCCTGTGATAAAATGTTGATTTTTGGGCGAATGTGATTCGCCCCTACACGTCCAAATTTTAAAATATATCTTTATTAAATCTCTTTCCAAACTAAAAATAAACCTTTATAAGTATTGGGGTTGAAGTTTTTAAAAATCCACAAAAATCGGGGTTTGGAAAGAAGTCTATTGAACAACACCCTTTTTTATTAAGCCCAAAATCAATCATCATTCAAACTAAATACCTACCTATCACAATTATCAATTTCCAATAATAACCCAAACCCTTTATAATACCCATATTTTCAATCATCTAGGAACACTCATGACCTATCCTACCCAATCCTAAGCCGCATTTAGCCCAACCACACCACTTGCCCCACACAGCTTTGAACGTCGTGAACTGCGTGCCGATGATGTGCTGATTGACATCATGTATTGTGGCGTGTGCCATAGCGATTTGCACACCGCTCGTAACGACTGGGGCTTTACCCACACTTATCCGATTGTGGTCGGACACGAAATCATCGGACGCATTGCCAAAGTTGGCGACAACGCCCAAAAATTTAAGGTAGGCGATTTGGTGGGCGTGGGCTGTATGGTGGATTCTTGCCGTACCTGCTCGCCATGCCAACACGGTTTGGAGCAGTACTGCGAACACGGCAACACAGGCACTTACGGCAGTCTTGACCGCCATGACGGCACGCTAACCCAAGGTGGTTACAGCACGTCTATCGTGGTGAGCGAAGATTTTGTGTTAAAAGTATCCGAAAACCTAGACACCCAAGCGGTCGCCCCACTACTGTGTGCAGGCATTACCACATACTCGCCCCTACGTCATTGGAAAGTTGGCAAAGGCACCAAAGTGGGCGTGGTCGGACTGGGCGGACTGGGGCATATGGCGGTCAAACTTGCTCATGCCATGGGGGCGGACGTTACGCTCTTTACCCGTTCGCTTGGCAAATCCGATGACGCTTACCGCTTGGGGGCGAGCCGTGTGGTGCTGTCTACCGATGAAAATCAGATGAAGGAAGTGGCAAACACCTTTGATGTCATCATTGACACCGTGCCATACACCCACGATTTAAAGCCTTATGTGCCGACACTTGCTTTGGACGGCACGCTGGTGCTGGTCGGCTTGGTGGGCGAGCTGGAACAAACCATTAACACCGTGCCGATGATTATGGGTCGCCGTAGCATTTCTGCGTCTGTGATTGGCGGCATTGCCGAAACCCAAGAAATGCTGGATTTTTGTGCCGAGCATAATATCGTGCCAGATGTGGAGATGATTGATATGCAAGACATCAACACCGCCTATGAGCGTATGCAAAAAAGCGATGTGAAATATCGCTTTGTGATTGATATGGCGAGTTTGAAGGGGTAATGCTGTTTGTGGGGAGTAGGGAAACACCGCTCAGCGAATCGTTGGGCGGTGTTTTTTTATGATTTAAAAATTTAAACCACATCAATCCAATCACGGTCGGCTAACGCTTCTAAGGCAATGCCGTGGATAAGCTCACTCGGTGCGGTACAAAGGCTTGATAAGACACGGATTTTATAGCCTTTGGCAAGGGGTGATAAGGCGGTGTGGGTTACGCAGTTTTGGGTCATGATACCGCATACGTCCACCTGCTCAATGTCGTGTTCTTTTAAAATATCCAGCAAACCCGTGTTTAAAAAGCTGTCGGCATGTGCCTTTTGTACAAGCGGTTTGTTCGCCAAAACGCTCGCTACCGATGAATACAGTTCCGCTCCGTGCGAGCCTTTGGCAAATAGCGGATAATCTTCCGCCATGATGTGCTGAACACCGATGACAAGCGTGCCGTTGTCGGATACGCTTTGGGCGTGTTTGGCGATGTCTTGGGCGATAGCGTCCACGTTGAACTGGTCAAATTTGCCATTTGCCGAGCCGAAATATTCGTTTTGTACGTCAATAACTAATAGGGCGGTTTTCATAAAAGAGCCTTAAAATGAAATGGATTTGGCGATATTTTAGGGCAAATGGTGCGGTTTGACTATGGGCAATATTGCCATTTATCGCAAGGATTTTGCCAAAATTTAGATGTTAATCTTTGAAAAAAATGCTATAATTACAAGTTTAAATTAATGATTTTTAGAAATGTCCAAATTTACGTTTATTGATTTATTTGCAGGTGTTGGCGGTTTTCATTTTGCATTAAAAGAGCTTGGTGGCGAATGTGTTTTTGCCAGTGAGTGGGATTTAAATGCTCAAAAGACATACTTTGCCAATCATGGTATTATGCCTTATGGTGATATCACGCTTGATGAAACCAAAAATCAAATTCCGCAAAATTTTGATATTTTGTGTGCAGGTTTTCCTTGTCAAGCATTTTCGGTTGCAGGTTACCAAAAAGGATTTTCTGACAGTCGTGGTACATTGTTTTTTGATATTGAAAAAATTGTTGAAAAACACCGTCCAAAAGCTGTGTTTTTGGAAAATGTTAAAAATCTTATCTCGCATGATAAAGGAAATACCTTTAAAATTATTTTAGATATTTTGGAAAATAAACTAAACTATCAAGTTTTTTACAAGGTTATGAATACCGCAGAGTATGCCAATATTCCCCAAAATCGTGAGAGAATTTTTATTGTTGCTTTTGATAAAGATATTTTTAAAAATATCAATTTTGAATTTCCAGAAAAAATTAAATTAACCAAAACCATTCATGATATTTTGGATAAACAAAAACAAGATGACATTTTTTACTATCAAAAATCAAAATATTATGAGCAATTAAAACAAGAAATGCAAAATAAAGACACCATTTATCAATGGCGTAGGGTTTATGTGCGTGAAAATAAAAATGGATTATGCCCAACTTTAACGGCTAACATGGGAACAGGTGGACATAATGTTCCTTTAATTATAGATGACTTTGATATCCGAAAATTAACCCCAAAAGAATGTTTTGCATTTCAAGGCTATGACATGAATAAATTTGTCATGCCTAATATTGCCAACAGTAAGCTGTATATGCAAGCGGGAAATTCGGTAACCATGCCATTAGTTAAGAGAATTTCTGAAAATATCATTAAGGAAATTAACAATGATTAGATATAATGATGATTATTTAGAATTATTAAAAATAATGACTTCATTATCAGGACTATTTAGTGATAATAAAGTGCCTTATTTATATTACAGAAATGCAGAAAATTTATTTTGCTATGCTCTAAATGCTAAAAATTTAAGTCGTGATGACAGTGCATTTGACGCATTGCTAGAAATTAACGGCATAAAAACAGGTATTGGCTTAAAAACTTTTATTTGTGAAAAAGAACAAAAATTAGAAAAAGTTGCAGAATTTAACCAATTAGCCAATAAAGAATTTCGGCATTTGAGTGGCGATGAGTTGGTTTTTGCTGTTGCCAATGCAAGAAATGAGCGAATTGATTTTGCCAATAGATTATATGGTGTTAATCAAGCAATATATCATTTGGTGACTAGGCGAGAAAATGAACTTAGATTATTTGAAGAAAATTACGATAAAATTGATGTTAATAAAATAAAAATTAAGAAAGTTAAAGATAATGGCATAGAATTTACAGATTCTATTCATGATTATAATTACAGTTTTTCCAAAAGTACTTTATTTAAAAAGTTTCATTTGCCAAGCGATTATTTTTCATTACCAGTAGAGATTATTTCTGAACCTTATGATTTATTATTACGATTTAAGGAACTAATTGAAAGTCAAAACAAACAGACAGAACAAAAAGAATTTGTTGTTTTGCCGTTATATTCCACTAGAAATGGCTTAGTCCCCGAAAGAAGTGGATTAAATCAATGGAATGCTAATGGTAGAAAACGTAGCCTTGATGAAGTTTATATACCTATTCCTGTACAAATTCATCAAAATTTCCCTAGTTTTTTCCCAAGTCGAGATGAGCCTTTTGATTTAATCACGCCTGATGGCAAGATTTTAAATGCCAAAGTCTGCCAAGAAAACTCAAAAGCCTTAATGACCAATCCAAATTCAGCATTGGCAAATTGGTTGTTGCGACAATTATTGAATTTAAAAGAAGGCGAAATTGCAACCAAAGAACGTTTGGAGTTAATGGATTGTGATAGTGTGATTATTACCAAAAATAGCCAAAATCAATATGAGATTGACAAGGCAAAATTTGGTAGTTATGAGCATTTTATAAATAATATTTGAAAATACCCATAAATACCAATGCACACCCCACCCAAACTTACCCTATACGCCCAAAACGACTGTCATGATTTTGTTTTTAATTTGCCATTTTCGCTGTTTCAAGCCCAAGTGGACGGCAAGGCGTTGTTTGATTTTAGTGTATGTAGCGATAGCGGTCGTGCGATTATGACCGAATTTGGGGCGAAGATTGCCGTGCAGGGTAATTTAACGCTTATGGATACTGCTGACATCATCGTGATTGCAGGGTGGGTGGGCGATATGCCAAGCAGGGTATTTGTGGAAAAATTGCAATCAGCTCACCAAAACGGCAAAAAAATCATTGGCTTATGCTATGGTACATTTGGGCTAGGTTATGCAGGTATATTGGCAGGTCGTACGGTGGTTACGCATTGGGCAGGCGAGCGGGCATTTCGGGAGCTTTTTGCCGACATCGCCTTAGACGGCAACCGCCTGTATATTGATGACGACAATATTTTAACATCGGCAGGGGCTTCGGCAGGTCTGGACTGTTGTTTGTATTTTATCCGTACGCTGTATGGCGTTAGCGTGGCGAACCATTTGGCACGGGTCTATGTGTCCGCTCCGCACCGTGAGGGCGGTCAGGCTCAATTTGTGCAAATGCCTGTAACGAGCCATACCAAAGATGATAAGATTAACGAGTTGCTTGATTTTCTTAGCAAAAATCTGGCTGATACGCACCGATTGGACGAGTTGGCGGATAGGGTGCATTTGTCCAAACGAAGTTTTAACCGTCATTTTAAAAACGCCACTAACATGACCTTATCGGAGTGGCTCACCGCCAAACGCCTAGCTTATGCCCAAGAATGCCTAGAAACAAGCAATGATAATATGGAGCGTATCGCCCAAAAGGCAGGTTTTGGTACGGCGAGTAATTTGCGTATGCAGTTTAAGGATAAATTTGGCGTGTCCCCGCAAGCGTGGCGGAGAAGTTTTGGGGGTGGGTAGTATGCATTAACCCACCCCAAGCACCCCAAGCGTATCCTTTTGCACTTTTAAAATATCGGCGTGTATCGCCAATCCCTTATGTGCCAATGCTTTTGGGATAATGGCATGGTGCGGATTAACCGTGATATAAAAAGCATTGGGGAGTTGATGAGTGAGTTGCCAAAACGGTTCTTGGATAAACATCGGGGTCATTCGCCCAACGCCAAGTTCCAAAAATACGATGTTTTGACCGCCAAACTCGTCCAAAAATTCACGGATTTTGCGGTATTCGTCTTGGTATTTTTTGCCTTCCAAAAACACGGGCGAACGCACCCACGGCTCCATTTCTCGTCCACATTTTGGGCATTTGGGGATATGCTCGTCTGCCAAGCACAGGTCATTATCGATGAGTTTGTCCAACTTGGGATAAATCTCGCTGGCATCATAAATCTCATCATGACACCGCCGACTGCACTGAATATACCGCCAGTCGCCCTGAATGGCACTGACCTTATCGGTGTCAAACACTTTTTCAAATTGAAAATCCTGATTGGTTGTCATCACATGAAAAGTCTTATTTTTCATGAGTTTGGCAATGTCGGTATACGTCTCACCCACATCAGCGTCCAAAATCATGCTAATCCAATGGGCAAAAAATCCCCACCGCTCACGGCTGTTTTGATAGCGATGATACAAGCCGTCAAAACCGCTCTGATAGCCGTATTTGTCCCGAAACGCACTCATCTGACGCACAAAATGCTCATCAGGCTCATAATAATGGCGAAAACCGCTCGCCGCCGACATTCCACTTGCTCCACCCACCAAAATGGCGTCCGCTTGTGTCAATTTATCGGCAAACAGGCGAATTTTGTCGTCATACGCCAAATCCACCCCAGCAGGTGCAATTTCTGAACCAAAACTAAACCCATATCTAGACATTTAATAGCCCCTTTAACTCGCTTACAGAATTTGGCACATCATCTTCGGTTGCAAGCACGAGCTGTTTACCAAATTCTGCCAATTGTTTACTTTCATTAATTCTTAAAAACTTCTTATCCAAAGCGTCCAAACCCAGCCGATAACGGTCTAGTGCGTCTGCGTCTTTAAATAAGCGATATAAAAATAGGGCGTTTTTATTATTATCAGACTGTTTGGGAATTTCATTCATGCCAATATCATCAGGCAGGTCATGATAATAACTTGCCCAATAACTTTCTATATAAAAAGGCAATTCATATTTTTGACAATAATCTTTATAATCATCTGCCCCACGTTTGCCATGACCGATATCATAACCGTCATCAAATCGTTCGCTGTCGTGAAATACGGCGGTATGACAAAGTATGGTTTTGCTTTTATCATCAAGCCCTAATTTATCTGCTAATATCAAGGCATATAACAGTACTCGCCCACAATGATTGATACCGTGTAAATGACTGTCAAAATGAAATGCTATTTTTTGGCATAACAATTCATACCAATGGTCAAAATCATTTTGCAGGTGCTGATAAATTGTTTGATTAAAAATATTGGCGTGTAAATATTGCTGTAATGTCATCTTGTTGCCCAATCGTGAATAACACTTGCCAAATCGCCATTAACCCCCACCGACCGATTTGCGATTTCATCGGGTATCCACAGCTCGCCTTTATTGATGCTGATATAAAAGGCATTGGGATTTTGGTAGGTGTATTGCATAAAAGGTTGTTTGATGAGCTGATTTCTTATGCCCACGCCCAATTCCAATAAAACCGTATTGCCATGTTTGCCCTGTGCCAATATGTCTTGATAGGCGTGTCTTTTTTGTTGCCATGTTTTATCAAAAACAAAATGCTCATCAAGCTGAACGTGGATTTTTAATTCACCACTGCATTCTTGGCATTTGGGAATGTCTGATGTGGCAATTGCCCCATTTTCGATTTGTGCCAACTGGGTCAAAATATCCGTGCCGTCAAATACGCTTTGGCAGGTTTGGCATTCTAAATCTTTGCCTACGCCTTCAATTTCAAACAAGCGATTTTCATCAAAACCTGCTAGGCGAAAATGGTTGTCAAAATTACTGGTAACAACAAAATAATTTTTATCTTGGACAAGCTGATACAAATCATTCATCACCATAGTAACGGGGCGTTTGATGTTCATATAATGATAAAGTCTGGCAAAATACGCCCAATAATTTTCAGGCTGCCTGAAAGGATAAAAACAGCCCCGAATGATGTTATTAAAGCCAAACTTTTGGGCAAAGTCGCCAAAATGGTCATAAAAATCTTGGTTTGAGCCAAAAATATGAATGCCTTCACTAATGGATAAGCCGTTACTTGCCCCGATGATGAGCGTGTCGGCAGAGTGGATTTTGTCTAAGGCGTGCTGTAATTCATTCATAACGCATTGCTTTTTGTGGATAGTTTGGTTATTATAATTCATATGATTTTTTTAACAAGTATGCACTTTTTTGGTAGATACTATCTTTTTGGATAGTTAAAAGGATAGCGAGATGACCGATTTTGTTCCGCTTAGTTTTGATGATGAAACGCCTTATTTTAATTACACCTTGTCTATTATTAACGGCAAATGGAAATTGTTGATTATTTTTGTATTAGCAAAATATGAAGTGGTGCGATACAACGAATTACGGCGACTTTTGGGTGGTACGATTACCTTTAAAATGCTGTCAAACACCCTAAAAGAAATGGAAAATGACGGCTTGGTCAATCGCAAAGAATACCCGCAAATCCCGCCCAAAGTAGAATACAGCCTAACTGACAAGGGGTTGTCTTTAATGCCTGTGGTGCGTGCGATGTGTGATTGGGGTGGGAAGAATTGTTCGGAGCATGGCGATGTGGTAAATGTGAACGGCTAAATCCCAACATTCCCAACACCGCCAAAATCGGTTACAATACCCCTTTTTATTATCCATAAAAGCACAATGACCAACTACACCACCCAAAACCTAGAAGTCCTAGAAGGGCTAGAACCCGTCCGCCGCCGCCCTGGTATGTACACCGACACCACACGTCCCAACCACCTTGCCCAAGAGGTTATTGACAACTCGGTGGACGAGGCGTTGGCAGGACACGCCAAGCACATCACCGTAACCTTGCACGCTGACGGCTCGCTGTCGGTGCTTGATGACGGACGGGGTATGCCCACCGACATTCACCCTGAATTTAAGCAGTCGGGCGTGGAGCTCATCTTGACACGCCTACACGCAGGGGGCAAATTTAGCACGGATAATTATGCCATTAGTGGCGGTTTGCATGGCGTGGGCATTAGCGTGGTCAATGCTTTATCCAAGCGTGTGGACGTGGTTGTGTGGCGAGACGGCACGCAGTATCAGATGAGTTTTGAGCATGGCGTACCGACAACGCCCCTAATCCACGAGCCGTCCCCCACCAAGAAAAAACGTGGCACACAGGTGCGATTTTGGGTAGATGAGCAGTATTTTGACAATCCCAGATTTTCAATCAAATCGCTAAAACACAACCTAAAAGCCAAAGCCGTGCTATCGGCAGGGCTAAAAATTGACTTTATTAGTGAAATTGAACCAAGTGATAGCGAAAGCTGGCAATACACAGACGGCGTGGTGCAGTATTTGACCGAACAGCTTGGCGAGCTTGCCATTATCCCTGATACGCCATTTTATTTTAGCCAAGAGCCGACAGGGGGCGAACGTGGTGGGGCGACTTTTGCCATAGCGTGGCTACCCGAATCAGGTACGCCCATTTGCGAAAGCTATGTCAACCTAATCCCCACCGCACAAGGCGGTACGCACGTCAATGGGCTACGCACAGGCATTACGGACGCACTACGTGAGTTTTGTGAAATTCATAGTCTGTTGCCCAGAAACGTCCGCCTAACCGCCGATGACGTGTGGGACGGGGTCAATTATATTTTGTCCTTAAAATTTGCCGAGCCACAGTTTAGCGGTCAAACCAAAGAACGCCTGTCAAGCCGTGAAGCGTCTCCGCTCGTGCAGACCCTTGCCAAAGACGCATTTAGTCTATGGCTAAACGCTCACCCCGACACCGCCAAAGCCATTGCCGAGCTTGCCATTAGTAAAGCAGGAAAACGGCTCAAATCCGCCCAAAAAGTTGCCCGCAAAAAAATCACCCAAGGACCTGCCTTACCGGGTAAACTAGCCGATTGTAAGGGCGAATTTAAAGACGGGGCGGAACTGTTTTTGGTGGAAGGCGACAGTGCAGGCGGTTCAGCCAAACAAGCCCGAGACCGCCATTTTCAGGCGATACTGCCTTTGCGTGGCAAAATCCTAAACACATGGGAAGTCTCACACGACACCGTACTATCTAGCCAAGAGATACACGACATTGCCATTGCCATAGGGGTAGACCCAGCGTCTGACGATTTGTCCGAATTACGCTATGAAAAAATCTGTATCCTAGCGGACGCAGACTCGGACGGCTTGCACATTGCCACGCTTATTTGTGCGTTGTTTGTCAAGCATTTTCGCTCGCTTGTGGAAGCAGGACATTTGTTTGTCGCCATGCCCCCACTGTATCGCATTGACATCGGCAAGGACGTGCATTATGCCTTGGACGATGATGAATTGAACGCCATTTTGAAAAAAACAAAATCCAAAGGCAAACCGCAAATTACCCGCTTTAAGGGCTTGGGCGAGATGAACCCCGACCATTTGCGTGAGACGACCATGAACCCCGATACCCGCCGTTTGGTACAGCTTGATATTGATGATTTTACTGCAACAAGTGGCGTTATGGATATGCTTTTGGCAAAGAAACGAGCGTCCGACCGCAAGGCGTGGCTAGAACGCAAGGGCGATTTGGCGGATTTGGCGGTATAAGATGACCGCTTGCCCCATTTTGTCCGCCTTGTCTGCCCTAAATGACGTGCCTTATCCTTTATATGTGGCGTGTAGTGGCGGGCGAGATTCGCTCGCTCTGGCGTATGGCTGTTATCTGTTGTATCAGCAGGGTAAATTGGACAGGCTGCCCACGCTCCTGCACGTTCATCACGGTATGCAACAGGCAAATGACGACTGGGCGAGACTGGTGGGAGCGTGGGCGGACGAGCATGGATTTGACTGGCAAATTCTGCCTTTAACACTGACCAAAAAAACCGAAACATCAGCACGCACCGCCCGTTATCAAGCACTCATGGGGGCGATGACAGATGATGGCGTGCTACTGGTGGCTCATCATGCCGATGACCAAGCCGAGACGGTGCTTATGCGACTGATTAATGGAGCAGGCGTGCAGGGCTTATCAGGCATGAGAGCATGGCGAGCCAAAACCGTACAAGGGCGGACGATGAGCCTACATCGCCCCTTGCTCGGCGTATCTCGGCACGAGATTACCGCATTTGCCCACGCCCACGCCTTGCCCTATGTGGACGACCCGACCAATGAGATGACCGACAACGCTCGCAGTCTTATCCGTAATGACATCTTACCACGCCTAACCGCCCTAAACCCCAAGGTTCGCCAAAACATCGCTCGCACCGCACATCTCATGAATGACGCTTACGCACTCATCAGCGAAACGGTGTTTGAATTGGTTAAAAAATGCACCCTTGATACGACCCACACGCCTTTTGTGAGCTGTTTGGACATTCATGCATTACGCACGCTGTCGGCACATGAGCAGTCGGCGGTGGTGCGGTTTTTTGTGCAAGCGGATAACCCCCTACCGCCCAGCTATCAGACCGTCAGCGATACCCTAGCATTGACCGCTCGTGATGATGGCGACCATAGCACACAGATTTTTTGGCAAGGCGGTGATGATGGCGATGACGTGAATGGTAATGGCAGGGCGGTGGTGCTGTGCCGTTATAAAAATGCCCTGTATCGCTATCATCACGAGCTGTGGTTGTTATTACAAAATGAGATGAGTGATGATAAAATCGCCCTAAATTCATCTAAAATTATCCTAAAACAAAACGCCACATTTGCCATTTTTATGGATTTTCATGATGGTTTGCGTGAATTGTTGATGGATAAATCGGCTTATATTCGACCTGTTCGCCGTGATGAGCGGTTGCGGATTTATGAGCCGTATATGGATAAGGACGGTCAAACCCACATCGGCTTTACCAAATTAAGCGGTAAAAAACTCTACCAACGCCTAAGCATTCCCACATGGCACCGTGCTAATCTGTGGGGGCTGTATGTCCATGATGAGATGGTGCTTGTGATGAGCATGGATAAGTGGTGGCTGACTGACAGTGCTATGTTCCATGCCTTGCGTGGGGCGTTTGATGATGGACGGTGGGGGCGGACGTTGCTTGTGGTGGATAGAGTGTGAAAGTTTTGCACAATTGGGGCATTTCATGTAAAATGGCGGATTGGTTAGAATTTTAAAAGAGTGATAATAGGACAATACATGACGGACTTTCACGCATTACAAAATAAAACGGTGGTATTCATCGGTGGCGGTAACATGGCAGGGGCGATGATTGGGGGGTTATTGACCGCCAAACGTTGTCATGATTTGACCTTGACCGTTGGCGTGTCGGACAAAAATACCGATAAGAGAGAATGGTTCGCCAGTCAAGGCGTATTGACCGCCACACCTGACACCGCCCATGAACTCATCACAAAGGCGGACGTGGTGGTGCTTGCCGTTAAGCCCCAAGTGCTGATGGACGTTGCCCCAAGCCTTGCCCCATATTTGGCGGATAAGCTCGTCTTGTCAGTGTTGGCAGGCGTGCCATGTGCGACACTCCAACGAGCCTTAGGCTGTGGGCGTGTGGTGCGTGCCATGCCAAACCTACCGTCTGCGGTGGGAGCAGGGGCGACAGGGCTGTATGCCGATGAGACGGCAAGCCCGTCCGATAGGGACGTGTGCGAGGCAGTCATGACAAGCTGTGGCATGGCGGTGTGGGTGGACGATGAGACCAAACTGCACGCTGTTACGGCGGTGGCAGGCTCTGCTCCTGCGTACTTTTTTTATGTGCTAGAACACATGACCGCCCAAGCGGTGGCAATGGGGCTGACTGCCGATGATGCTCATCGTTTGGCGGTGCAAAGCATGATAGGGGCAGGACTGCTTACCAAAGATGGCGACCCACAGGCACTGCGTATGAGCGTAACATCAAAAGGCGGAACGACCGCACAGGCGTTGGCTTCGTTAGAGCGTGATGACGTCGGCGGTGCGTTTGGGCGGGCGATGGTGGCGTGCTATGACAGAAGTGTGGAGCTGGGTGGATTGTTTGATGATAAATAATTTAAATTTTACTTCATTCCCAACTTAAAATAGCAACTTATTAATTTTTTAATCATTATTTTGGATTGTAGGGGTAGTTTATTTGCCCTTGATAAATCAATTTAAAAGGTGCGTGGTACACACCTTACCATACTAAAATTTAATCACAATTTGCCAATATTATTTAACCCACATCATTTTAACAATGACTGATGATAGAAACTACCACTTATGAATGAACCGATTACCATTATTTTTAATGTCGTTGTCAATTTTGCCTTAATCATTTGTTTTTTAAGGTTTATGTTTCAGTTCGCTGAGATTGACCCCAAGCACCCTTATGCCAAAGTTACCTACATGCTCTCGGCAGTGGTTACGCTGTTTGGGCGGATTTTTCCTGACTTGGGTAAGGGGCGATTTAGCACATCGGCGGTGGTGCTGATGTTGCTTTTGACTTTTATCAAGATTGCAGGCATGGCGAGCATTTTGGGTAAGCCCATGACCCCGCTTGTACTGTTTTTTAGTGGCAGTTTGACAGCGATACTCTCGCTCATTGACATGTTTCAGTACATCGTGCTTGCATCGGTCATTCTAAGCTGGGTCATCATGCTGTTTCAGGTCATGCACCCACTCATGGAGCTTATCATGCAGATGGCAGAGCCGATTGTTGCCCCATTTCGCAAAATCACGCCCAATCTGGGCATGCTTGACTTTTCGACATTGGTTGCCATTTTGGTGTTGGCACTTTTGGAGATGGGCATTCGCATTGTGGGCGGTAATATCTTGTCGGCATTGGTGTAGGCTCGCCTTTGATTTTTACATTTATATAAAAATCAGCACATAAAGTACACAATACCTTGCCCAAATTTTGTTAGAATAAAGCTAAGTTTAAGGACTTACCATTCATTTATTTACTTTGGACTATTTTTGGAGAATGCCATGTTAGACAATGCCGACCACACCATGAACGACCTATTTGCTCAGCTTGGTCTGCCAAATTCAGACAGTGAGATTGATGCTTTTATCAAGGCAAACCAACTGCCAGAAGGCGTAACCTTAAAAGAAGCTCCGTTTTTTGATGAACAGCAGCTCATGTTTATCCAAGAAGAGTGGAAATTGGATGCTGTGTGGGCGTTGGTGATTGATGAGCTAAACACTCGTTTACATGAAGACAATAAGCCTGCTTGATTTAACCACTTTATCTAAATGATGTTAAACACCGTTTTATGCGGTGTTTTTCGTTTTTGGAATAAGCAATGACTTATCGTGCATATCACTTTTTGGGTAAAGTTTGCGATAATTGCCCACGTTTTTATGATTTGGAATAAGGGCAGTTCATGCTATCACAGTTTGATAATAATGATTGGATTATCATTGTCTTTTTTGTGCTTGGGGCGTTGTTGCATGGGATTACCGGTTTTGGTTATCCCATTGTCGGCACGGCAATTATTGCCAGTTTTTATGAATTAAAAGTGGCGGTGGCGATGGTGGTTGTGCCGTGTATTGTCTTAAATCTCATCATGCTACGTACAGGCGGGACGATTATTGGCAATACCCTAAAATACGGCAAAGAGTATTTTTGGCTGTTTTTGACAAGTTTTATCGGTGGGATTATTGGTGTTAAGCTGTTATTGCTATTCCCAGAGAGTTATTTAAAAATTTTTTTGGGTGTTACACTGATTTTTTATGTCATTACCCAGTACACCAAATATCGCATTAAATTTAAAAAAGACAATCTTACGATGGCAATTTTTGGGTTTATTGCAGGGGTTATCGGCGGTGTTACCAATGCCATTGTGGCGTTTTTGATGGTTTATTTGTTGGGGACTGACCGCACCAAACATGAGATGGTGATTGTTAATAATATCAGCATTTTGATTACCAAGATTATTCAAATCGTCATGCTTGCCCCTGTGATTATTGGGTTTAGCAATAAGCAAATGTGGCTACTTGGCATTGTGATTTTTATTTCGCTATTTTTTGTGTATATCGGCTCATATATTAGAAATAAACTCTCCCAAGAGATTTTTAATCATGCCATTGCTGTGATGTTGCTGGCGTTGGGCGTTTATGCGTTGTGGCAGGGCATTCGGATTTTATAAAAAGCTTGAAAACAAAAAAACGGTTCAATGTTGAACCGTTTTTTATGCTTGTACGATGACTTAGAAACGACTGCTTAGGGTAAGCTGTACACGGTCGCCATCTGACTTTTCGCTTTTAAAGTAGTCATAATCTAGGCTGACTCGGTTTCTTGGGTCGATCTGATAGCTGGTGCCAACGCTGGCTTGGATTTTGTCTTTGCCAGTCTCCCATGCATCAAAAGCGACATCGGTGTTGGTGCCTGAGTAAGCACTGGTAACGGTGGCGTCTTGTTTAAAGACGTTGTCGTATTGTAGTCCTGCTTGGACTTGCCATTGGGGGCTGATTTGATACTGGGTATCTACACCAATGGTGCCTTGCCAACGGGTGGCATCGATGTCTTTGACTACCACAACACCGTCATCAAAGTGGGTATTGTCATGCTGATATTGATGATAGCTGACCCCGATGTATGGCTTGATGCTGGCGTTGGGGCTTAGAGCGTGTGATGTGCCAAGGTGGATACCGCCAGCATAGAGCTGACCGTCATATTTTTGTTTGGCACGGGTGTTGTTTTTGGCATCACTGCCCAACACACCTGCTTTTGCCCATAGGGTGCCTTTGATGTTGTTACCTACATCGCCATTAACACCCACAGTTACGGCGGCGACGTCTGTTTTGATGTTGTGATTGGTGTTGCCGTTTTGCTCATCCAGTTCAAGGCGACCTAGGTCAAGCTGTAAACCTAAGCCAAAACGCTCGCCTGTTTTTGCCACGCCAATGCTTTGGTTTCGAACTTCACGCTCGCTTTGACTGCTTGGCAGGTCAAGCTCATATTCTTGATAGGTGCTTTGTAGCCACACGCCATTGGGGGTGTCTGCCATGTTTTTGGCAAAATTGGTCGCTTGGGTGCTACTTTGCTCGATGGCGTGGACGGCGTTGTTGGCATAAAAAGCAGGGTCAAGGGCAAATAAGGCTTCGTTATATCTGTCGCCAATCACGGCAGGCGTGCCAGATGTGTTAAGCAAGGATTTGTTGGTTGCCATTGACATTTTGTTGGCAAAACCTATGGCAAAGGCTTTCTCGTTGGTGGTAAGTGTGCCTGCATCATCTTTGGTATCTAGTTCGCTAAGCACTTTGTCTATGTTTTGCTCAACCATACGTCGCCCGATGCTGACATTGCTACCACTGCCCATGTTGGTCAGTTTGTTGCGTTTGGCACTGACGACCACATCAGTTTTGGTGGTGGCATCAGGCGTGGTCTTGCCATCGGTGCCGACTGTGCCACTGTATTCGGTTTTGATGATGCTAAATAGGGCGTTGCTGGATGTGACGGTGTCAAAAGTACCGCTTAGCTCGCCTGCTCTTAGCACGGTGCTTTTTGAACCGGTCTCTTTGATAAGTGGTTCGCTTTGCTTAACTTCATCATATAGATCAAGCGTGCCGTCCAGAGTGGCTTTTTCGGTGACGGTCAAAAGATTGCCAAATTTGGCCTTAAAGGTGCTGTTGTTATTCATGGTGTAGCTACCATGAATGCTAAGATTGCCCTCGTTATTGACAGCACCGCCAGTTTGTTTGATGCTGCCTGTTGTGCCATAGCCTGTGAGTTCACCGCCTGTTAAGTTGATGGCTGAGCTGGCATTATTGCCATTGATTTCTAAGATGCCGTTTTGGATGATGGTCTCACCTTGGTAGCGGTTATCGCCTGTTAGGACAAGTTTGCCATCACCTGCTTTGGTAAAGCCGTGCTCACCTTTGATGTTGTTGGAGAATACAGATACGGTGTCTTTGCCTGTGACATCTAGTACGACATTATCCCAATAAAAACCGCCATAGCCTTGGGTGGCAGCGATGGTGTCTAACAGTCCCCAACCGCTTTCATGCGTGATGTTTTTGCCACCGATGTTTTTGATGGTGCGACGTTCATGCCATGAAAGGTCTGCTTCCACATAATACTTGTCTTCATAGGTATAGTGGTCGATATCATTTGGCTTGACATCAACTTGTTTGAGTCCTTTGTATGTTGGACTGCGTTCTTTGATGTCGTCAAAATCTTGGGCAGTGCTAAGCAGGGTCTGCACCAGATTTTCATTTTTCATCCAAGGATAAGCCCCCTTGACCAGTAGGGCGGTGCCTGTGACACGAGCGGTGGCAGGAGATGTGCCTTGATAGCTGATGAGCTCGCCCGTGTTGTCATGGCTGATACTGGTGGATGGTGCTGATAGGCACCACTCGGCAGCATCGCCACAGTGGTTGGCTTGGTAGAAGTCTTCACGGGGTGATGACACCGCCAAAAAGCCTTTTTTAAAGTCGGGGTTGAGCTCGGGAGCGAGTCTTTCGCCATAGGTTGTGTCTTTGCCTTCATTGCCTGTGGCATGGATGAGTAGGGCATCTTTGTTGATAATGAGCTCATGAATGGCTTGAACTTGTGGATGTTCACTGTTTTTGGTGTCGCCAGCAGGGGTGTGTGCCTTGGCGGTATTTAGCCATTGGTTGTCGCTTTCGTTGGCATCTGGCACATAGCCCCATGAGTTATTAAAAATCTGAACGCCTTGGGTTTCATTGAGTTTTAGCATGGCGGTAAATTCATCGCCTTCATTGCTTTTGTCGCCATCGGTATAGGCGTGAATGATCGCATTGGTCATGCCGTTATTGCCTGCGATGATGGCTGCCATGTTAGAGCCATGTCCATCGGTAGGCTTGTACTGCTCATAAGTTTGGTAGTTGGCACAGTTATTGCTGACAAAGCAAGCCACAAGGTTGGTGCCACTCAGATTGGCTCCGTCAAGGTCAGGGTTCTTAGGATAGATGCCACTATCTATCACACCTACGCTAAGCCCAGTGGTATCGATGCTACTTTTTAGCTCGTGTAGTTTTTTGGCGTATTGCTGTTGGTTTAGACCATAGAAAATCTTTGTCTTATTGCTAACGGTTTGGTTTTTATTACCAATTTTTTGCTCGTCCATGTTAGAGTAACCTGTGATGGTTCCTTCTTTGGCGGTGGGCTGAGCGATGTTGGCGTGACGCTCATAAGTGGGTTGTTGTTTTTTGATGACATCATCATCCGTGGGGGCGACATAGGCACGAGCTTCGGTAACTGCCACTTGCTCCACAGCGGTTTTTGTCTGTGCCAAAATCGTCTCGGTACGCTTTAATACTTCTTCGGCACTTGCCACAGCGGTTTGGGCGATACTGATGGCTTCATTATTGGCACTGATGGCTTGGGCATCGTTTAGGGCTTTTTTGGCATCGTTTAGCGCTTGTTCTGCTTGGGTCTTAGCCTGTACTGCTTGGGTTTGGGCGACTTCGGCACTGGTTAGGGCGTTTTCAGTGCTAATCAAGGCAGCCGCCTGCTCGGTGGCAGTGTCAGCGGTTTGTTTGGCATCATCTAGTTTGCCTGCGATGTCATTTGTCCGCTGATGAATGTCTTTGGCAGTGGCGATGATGGTGTTGATTTTGTTTGTGTTGTGGTTTTGTTGTTGGGTGTTGTGATTATCAATGACGCCCTGTGCCTGTGTGATAACCTGCTCTGCTTGTTGTTTGGCTTGTTGGGCTTGTTCTAAGGTTGTGTTGGCATTGTTTAGAGCATGCTTAGCACGATTGATGGCATCTTGGTTGCCTATGGTGTTAGCAACTTGCAAAGCACTTTGGGCTTGGGTGATGGCACTTTGGGCTTGGCTTATGGCATGCTGGGCAGTGTTTAGAGCACTTTGGGCTTGGGTTTTGGCCTGCTGGGCAGTATCAGGGCTGTCTGCTTGGGTTTTGGCCTGCTTTGCTTGATTACTGGCATAATTTAGCGTGTTGGTTGCTTCTTTGTTGATGGTGATGGCAGTGTCAATTTGGGTGTTGGTCTGTGCCAACTGTTTTGCTGCTTCTTGGGCACGTTTGGCGGCCTCTTCTTCGGCTTTTTTCTTAGCCTCTTCTTGTTCTTGGGCACGTTTGGCGGCCTCTTCTTCGGCTTTTTTCTTAGCCTCTTCTTGGGCTTTTGCTTGTTCAGCGTTTAGGTGATTTTCCTTAGCGATGCGTGCCTGTTCTAACAGTTCATTAGCCTGTACTTTGGCAGCTTCAAGTTCGGCAAATAACTGCTTGGCATGAGCCTGCTTTTGGGCTTCAAGTTTGGCAAGTTCCGCTTTTTTGGCATTATCGTTGTCAAGCCCTGCTTGATATTTTTGTTTGGCAAGTGATTGAGCTTCTTTTTCAATTTCTAGCCAAGCGTGGTATTTGTTATTGATGGTATTTTGTAGGTCGTTTGCTTGATTGGCAAGTTTGGCATCGGCGATTTGAGCGGTCTTTATCGCTTCTTTGGCATGTTTGATGGCATCGCCGTAGACGTTTTTTGCAAGTTCGGCACGCTTGTGTGCTTCTTTGGCACTGATGGCAAGTGGGTCGGCATGATTGATGATGAGATTGGCATGTCGTGTGGCATTCATGTCATCATCAATGGCACAGCCTGTGGCACTCATTGCCACAAAAACTGATACGACAAGGGGTCTTAGGATGAAATGATGGTTGCTGTTCATACAATTACCTATGTATACAAAATGAATGTTTACAGACCATTGTAACACTTTTTGGTCGCTTTTGTAAAAAAGATTAAGTTAATTTAAGTGCATTCTTTGTATAAAATGACTAAACATGGGTAAAATCCATCATGATACGCCATTTTTACGTTTATTTTCCAAAAATAGCATGTCCACCATCACAAGTCCCATACCGCCCATGATCGCCATGTCCGCCACATTAAACACAGGATAATGCCACATATTGGCATAATGAACATGAATAAAATCAATCACATGACCATATAAAAAGCGGTCAATGACATTGCCAATTGCCCCACCTAACACCAAAGCAAGCCCCCATGCCAGAATTTTGGCATTTTTGGGAATTTTGCGAAGGTAGACCATGATGAATGCTGATACCAAAAGCCCCAATGTGGCAAACAACCACTTTTGCCAACCACCTTGATTGGCAAGAAAGCTAAACGCCGCCCCACGGTTGTAGGCAAGCGTCCAGTTTAAAATCGGCTCAATGACGCTTACGCTATTGCCTTCTACCACAAGCCATTTTTCAAAAAAAATCTTGGTCGCTTGGTCAAGGATAAGTACGACAAACCCAATGAAATAATAAAGTATGGCTTTATTGGCATTGGCACTTGATGCTAAGGGTTGAATGTTATTTTGGGTATTTTCTGACATAATAAAAATTTCTTAAAGTTTTTGGGTGATAAGGTGTGTCATCAAGCATTTCTTTTTTGGCAATAAAATAAGTCATTATCCGTTTATTTTTTGCCTTGCTTTTTAATGGGGCGTAGGTGCATATTACGCACCTTACTATCATAAGGGCGAATTACAATTCGCCCCTTGTATTATAATACCTAAAACAAAACCCCATTAT
>ERZ1023461.21-NODE-21-length-81676-cov-47.964274_pt1 | contig 81676 bp, 82 predicted proteins | sample MGYA00380528_ERZ1023461 | MGnify/ENA primary metagenome ERZ1023461 (study PRJEB33173, sample SAMEA4830392) | metagenome | study: EMG produced TPA metagenomics assembly of the PRJEB25223 data set... | reverse complement strand
TTTCATTATATCAACTATGGGTGGGTGTAGCATACTTTTTGAATCAGAACCCTTTGTTGAACAATGCCATTTATTTTTTAAAAATTAATAGTGGTTTAAAATTTACCATAATGTCAGCTGTTTTTGCCCTTTATACCAATCGCTATCCAGATAAGCACAGTACGCATGATGAAACAGGACATTTAAAATCGCTGAGACGGGCAGGGCGATGAGCATGCCAACAAAGCCAAACAAAGACGCCCCTGCCAACACCGAGAAAATCACCCACAGTGGCGACAGTCCGATTTTATCGCCAAGCAGTAGGGGCTGTAACACATAACCTTCCATTGCTTGACCAACCATAAATGCCCCAATGATAAGACCGATGTAAATGGGGTCAAAACCAAATTGGAACAGCCCCACAACAATCGCCGCAATAATCCCCACACCAAAACCCAGATACGGCACAAAACTTGCCACGCCTGCCCCGATACCGATGAGCAGTCCGAATTTTAGTCCGATGAGTTGTAGCTGTATGGCATAAATTGCCCCAAGCAGTAACATGACACTAAGCTGACCTTTGATAAAGTTCATGAGCGTGGTATCGCAGTCTTTGGCGATTTCTAGGGCTTTTTTTTGATGGGGTTTGGGTATGGCATGCAGCCATGTATTTAGACGTTTTTGCCAGCCGATGAGAAAATAAAACGTCAATATCGGCACCATTACTGCCATGCCAACATTATTTGCCACCATGATGCCTGAGCTTAGCACTTGTTTGATGAGTGACTGGGCATCTGCCACCTGATAATTTTTCTGAGCGTATTCAATGAGTGCATTTGAGATGACATCAACTTCAAGCGGCATGGGACGTCCGCCCATGTGCTGACTTATCCATGTTCTTGCTGTGGTGTTATACCACTCTACAAGCAAGGGTAGTGACTCCCACGCCAAAGTGATTTGTTGCCACAATACGGGCACAAACCACACAACCAACGCCCCCGTCAGTAGAATGCTGGCAAAATACACCACCACAATGGCAAGCATGCGATTCATGTAACGAGCCAATCGTGTTACCAACGGGTTTAGCATGTATGCCAAAATAAACGCCGCCACAAAAGGCAAAATCACCGCACGCATGAGATACAGGGCGTACAGAAAAATCACCCAAAACAGCACAATCAGTATTCGGCGAAAAAAGGGGTCAAGGGTACGATGTCGCATGATAAAATAGCACAAAAAAGTGGGCAAATATCCGCCTATTTTATGCTATTTTTACCAAAAAGGTAAGTTATTTATGATGAATTTTGTAAAAATAAATGATAGGGCGTGCTGAACATTGATAACATTTTTATAAATATAATCAAAGAACTTTAAAATCACCACAAATTTATGATGTTTGGGTGTAGGGGCGCGCTGAGCACGCCTATAAAAATCGCTGTGTCATCAAAGGATGTGCGGAGCCAGTCCTACAAAGCTTGTGGTAAATATCAAATTCGTTGGGTGTAAGATGAAAATTTAATGTTTTAAATCAATTTTTGCATGAAAAATGGCTATCTGACCACTTAATAAATCTCTTTCCAAACTAAAAATAAACCTTTATAAGTATTGGGGTTGAAGTTTTTAAAAATCCACAAAAATCGGGGTTTGGAAAGAAGTCTAATTTAAAAAATTAAGTAAAACTCTTAAAATTTACCCAGTTAATTTTTGAAAGATTTTTTGAAAATTTATTGGCAAATAATTGGGGCGTGTTGAACATTGATAACATTTTTATAAAATAAGATGAAAATTTAACGCTTTTATCAATTTTTGCATGAAAAATGGCTAAATCTTGTTTTTCATCGTCAAAAACTTGTCTGATAGAAGACTCACAGCCTTTGTTTTTTCCTTGAAAAACATGCGATTTTTCTCATTTTTCATTGCAAATACCAAAGTTCAACACGCCCTGATAAATAGACAGGCAAAAGACATAAAAAAATCCCTAAGTCAGGGGAGGCTTAGGGGATAAACTGGAAAAACCAGTTAAAAATGGCGCAGCGGACGGGACTCGAACCCGCGACCCCCGGCGTGACAGGCCGGTATTCTAACCAACTGAACTACCGCTGCTAAGGTCACTAATCTTTTTTAACCATAAAAGATTTAAAATGGTGGGCGGTAACGGATTCGAACCGCTGACCCTCTGCTTGTAAGGCAGACGCTCTACCAACTGAGCTAACCGCCCGAACTTAACTTACTTAACTATTTAAACAATGTTGTTTGTTATGTATGTCGTTCGTTGTGGTGCGTATTATATAGATTTTTTGGTGGGTGTCAAACACTTTTTGCAAAAAATTTTGAATTTTTTTATAAGTGGTTGATTTTTATTAAATTAAAATCTATATAAATTTGCTTGTTATGCCAATGCTTTGACAATATCATCTTCCAAGCTCTCAGGCTTGGTGGTGGGGGCGTAGCGGTCTAGCACCTTGCCATGACGACCGACCAAAAATTTGGTGAAGTTCCACTTGATTGCATCGGTCAAAATTCCGCCTTGCTCGCGCTTTAAAAACTCAAAAATCGGGTGAGCGTTGTCGCCATTGACATCAACCTTGCTCATCATCAAAAAGTCCACGCCATAGTTCATTTCACAAAAACTTGCAATGCCAGTTTCGTCATCGGGTTCTTGTCCGCCAAACTGATTGCAAGGAAAGCCGATGACAACCAAACCTTTGTTATGGTATTTTGCGTGTAATTCTTGCAAACATGCAAGCTGTGGCGTAAATCCACATCTGCTGGCGGTATTGACAATGAGCAATACTTTGTTTTTAAAATCGGCAAAATTAACCACATTGCCACGAATGTCGGTGGCGGTAAAGGTGTAAATGGTTGTCATAGATTTTCCTAAATTATTGATAATTATAACAAATTATTGATTTTCAAGGTGAATGGACGCTGAGTTAATGCAATATCTCATGCCTGTGGTCTCTCTTGGTCCGTCTGGAAAAACGTGTCCCAAATGTCCACCACAATTGGTACAAGTCACTTCAATACGTCTCATGCCGTGCGACAAATCAAGCGTCTCGGTCAGGGCGGTATCACTGATTGTTTTGTCAAAACTTGGCCAGCCACAGCCTGAGTGGTATTTGTTATCGCTGTCAAACAGCTTGGCATTACAGCCCTTACAGCGATACACGCCCTTATCAAACACATCGGTATAAAGACCAGTAAAAGCTCGCTCGGTGCCTTTTTCACGCAAAACATGATATTCATCATCGCTTAGGCGGTTTTGCCAGTCTTGTTCGGTTAATTGGGCGATTTCATCGGGGGTTAGGGTGTTGTCAGATAGCATAAATGTTTCCTAATCAAAAATGCAAGTGTAGCATAATTTGACACGGTGGCAAATTGGCTTTTTGTAACGGCTTTTTGGTGGTAAAAGGGTAGGGCTTGGGGTATAATAGACTTCTTTCCAAACCCTGATTTTTATGGATTTTTAAAAACTTCAACCCCAATACTTATAAGGGTTTATTTTTAGTTTGGAAAGAGATTTAATGAAAATAAACACAAAAGGTAGCATATGTGGCTAAAATTACTTCCTTATATCCAATTTATTTGCTTTATTATCTTTGTTATAGGGGTAATAAAATATGCAATTAGAACAAAGACATTTTTTGTCATGCCAAACATGAAACACCCAAAACACACCAAAGATGAAATTATTTTAAGCGCTTTTGGATTGCTTGGCTTTGTTATTAGTAGTAATTTAAGGGGATTTTTGGACATATAACAAAATCGCTTGCAAAATCCCCCAAACAGGCGTATGATAATTGCAACTTTTACTTGCAATGACCGCCATGACCACCAACACCCACCCACCAAATACGCCCACCACGCAGGGCGAACGCCTAAAACAGCTCCGCAAATCCTTAGGATTATCCGCCCAAACCCTAGCCGATAAGTTAAACGCCCACGGTGCGTCCGTCAGTCGTGGGGCGATTGCCAATTGGGAATGCGACAAAAATGGCATCACAAGTAGCAAGCTCCCCATTGTCGCCCAAGTGCTAGGCACGACCGAAAACTATCTTTTGACAGGCAACGTATCGGCAAATCCAACCGCCAATAACGCCAGTCAAGAGATTGATTTTCAAGAGATTGATTTACAAGACAATTTATCAAATTCACACAATCATTCTCACAAGGTAGCCCTCATGAAGCCTTTAAAAAAATCCGCCAAACTTGCCAACGTCTGCTATGACATTCGTGGTGAACTTTTGCAAACCGCCAACCGCATGGAAGCCGAAGGTCAGCGTATCATCAAGCTCAATATTGGCAATCCTGAACCCTTTGGGCTGTTGCCCCCTGATGAGATTGTGCAAGATGTGGCGATGAACTTGCATAATGCGTCTGGCTACTCCGATTCTAAGGGGATTTTTTCGGCTCGTAAGGCGATTTTGCAATATTATCAAGCCAAAGGACTGCTGTCGGCAACCGATGTCAATGATGTGTATATTGGTAATGGCGTGTCCGAGCTGATTGTCATGACTTTGCAAGCCTTGCTTGATGACGGCGATGAAGTACTGATTCCCATGCCTGACTATCCGCTGTGGACAGCGTCTGCCAACCTAGCTGGGGGCAGGGCGGTGCATTATCGCTGTGTGGAAGAAGACAACTGGCACCCTGATTTGGCGGACATTGAGATCAAAATCACCGACAAAACCAAAGCCATTGTCATCATCAACCCCAACAACCCCACAGGGGCGTTATATAGCAAGGAAATCTTGCAAAAGATTGCCGATTTGGCGGTAAAACATGGCTTGGTTATCATGGCGGACGAGATTTATGACCGTATTTTGTACGATGATGCCGTGCATACGCCCATGTGTACGATTACCGATAAGACGCTGGTTTTGACGTTTAATGGTTTGTCAAAATCGCACCGCATTGCAGGTTATCGCTCGGGCTGGGTCATGCTGTCGGGCAAAAAAGACCACGCTGGCGACTTTATTGAAGGCTTGACCATGCTTGCCAGTATGCGACTGTGTGCCAACGTGCCTGCCCAATACGCCATACAGACGGCAATGGGCGGTTATCAGTCCATGCAAGCCCTGACCGCACCAACAGGGCGGCTGTACAAACAACGTGAAATGGCAGTCTCTCGCCTAAATGCCATTAAGGGCATTAGCTGTACCAAACCACAAGGGGCGTTTTATTGCTTTGCCAAGATTGATACAGATGTCTATCCCATTGAAAATGATATGAATTTTATGATGGATTTGCTTATCCAAGAAAAAGTGTTGATGGTGCAAGGCACGGGCTTTAATTGGGATAAGCCTGACCATTTTAGGGTGGTATTTTTGCCCAATTTGATAGATTTAGAAGATGCGATGGATAGGCTTGACAGATTTTTTGCCAATAAACGTAAGGAATTTGGCACGGAATAGAGTAGGGTGGTCATCTGGCGAATTAACCCCAATTTGCACCAATGCTAATTTTAAAAATACCCTTGTAGGGGCGTGCTTTCCACGCCCGTTGGTGTATTTTGAAGTTAAATGATTATATAGTAAATTCTATTCAAAACACAACAAAGGTTTTTCCGTTCGTGGTGAGCTATGCCTACCCATAACGGAAAACCACTTCACCCTTCGACAAGCTCAGGGCGAACGGTTTTTGTATGGCTTTGATATGAATTAAGTATACAAAAAAGAGCGATTGATGTCGCCCTTTTTGATGTTTTTGTTTTTATTCAAGTTTTTAGCCAATAATCCCAAAAAACTGTAACAAAAACAAGCCTGCAAACCCTGCCAAAAAGGCAATGCCAAGCAAGGCATAGATGTTCATTTTTGGGGTGAGTAGGTTTTCAGATTTTGCCAAAGAATAGTTCAGATAAGCAAAAATCGGAGCGGAGACAAATGAGCTAATCATCGCAAATTTGAGCAGGCTTGCCATTTGCCCTGCAAACACGTTAATCAAGATAAATCCACCAATGACCATAGTAGTTGTCCAACGCATGACGTATTTTTCGGTAAGCTCGGTCGTGCCTGTTTTGACGAGCGACAGACTCTCGGCGTTGGTACGCCCATAGCCGTCTGCACTGGTGATAACCGTGCCAAACATACACAAAAAGGCGATGAATGCCACGAGAATTTTTGACCAGTTGCCAATGGTCTCTGTGTACATATGTACAAGCTGACCGATATAAGCACCGCCTTTGGTGGCAATCTCTTCGCCCGTGCCGTATTGCACAAACACGCCAAGCGTCAAGAAAAATAACGCCAAAATCGCCGATGTAAAATAACCCACATTAAAATCTACCACGCCTTGAAAATGGCTGGTGTGGTCGGTGCGGATTTTTTTGGATGTCCAGACGGATGTGATGACCGAGAATTCGAGCGGAGCAGGCATCCAGCCCATCAGAGCGATGATAAAGCCCAAAGACGCTAAATTCCAAGGCGACATCGGCACAAAATCAGAGGTGACTTCTTTGGGCGACATACCTGCGATAATAACCGCTGCAATGGTGGCAACCGTCAATGCTAGGATAATCCACTTTGAGATGTTATCCAAAACCTTATAATGCCCTGCAATGAGTAGCCCCCATGAGACCGTCATCACGATGATGGATAGAACAAGTGGATTTAGCTCAAAGGGCAAAATAAAGCCCAAAATGGTCGCACAGAGCAGGGCGACTGCCCCTGTGGTTATCACACCTGACACAACAGATAAGCCAAAAAATGCCCAAAGATAGGCTTTGGATTTTTTGGCATAACCTACCACAAGGCTGTCGCCTGTTTTGTAGGCGTATTCTGTACCAAAGCGGTAAAAGGGGTATTTAAAAAAGTTGGCAAGCACAATCATAATGGCAAGTTGCCAACCGTATAATGCCCCAGCTTGGGTGGACGATACAAGGTGCGAACCACCAATGGCGGCGGACGCCATAAGAATGCCTGGTCCGAAGGCCCTCCAAGTGAGTTTTTGTGTTTGTGTGTTGGTCTGTGGCGATGTGCTTTGTTCGGCTGTTGTCATGTTTATTCTCAAATAAAAAACTATCAATAAATCTCTTTCCAAACTAAAAATAAACCCTTGTAAGTATTGGGGTTGAAGTTTTTAAAAATCTACAAAAATCAGGGTTTGGAAAGAAGTCTAATCAACAAAGATATAAAATATAGATAAATAAGATAACATAGTTTATACAGAATAAAAAGTGAAGTATTTTTGAGATAGGTTGAATAAAATGGTGTTGTTTAGGCACTCTTCCCGATAGGTCAGGGGTGAAAAGTTTGCCCATCTACCATCAGTCAAAAACTTGCCCCATTTAGCGAGATATTTATAAAAATCAAATACTTGTATTTATAACACATGCATGACCTATCAAAATGTCTAGACAAATTTGCAAAACTTTTTTATAATCACAGTCCCACCCACACATTTTTAGGGACAATAATGAACATCGATTTTGACAACTTAGCCCGCCTTATCAAGCTGACCGAGACCGCCCAAATTCACTCGCTAGAAATCCAAGACGGCACACAAACCATCAAACTTACCAAATACCCATCTGATACGCCACCTGCTCCTGTTGGACACATCGCTCCTGTGCCAACAGCCGACACAGCCCCCACCAGAGTCACTCAAACACCCGACAATCCAAGTGCCAAACACACCATCACATCGCCCATGCTGGGGACATTTTATCGCAAATCCGCCCCCGATAGCCCAAATTTTGTGGAAGTGGGCGACACCATCAAGGCAGGCGACACCTTGTGTATTGTAGAAGCGATGAAAATCATGCACGAAGTCAAGGCGGACACCGATGGCGTGGTGGCTGAGATTTTGGTAGAAGAAGGCGACATGGTGGAATATGATGCACCATTGTTTGTCATCGATAACAAATAGACAACAAGGACAGTCCATGAACCCAACTCCCTTCAAAAAAATTCTCATCGCCAACCGTGGCGAGATTGCCCTAAGAATTATCCGTGCTTGCCGTGAGCTTGGCATTACATCGGTGCTTGTGCATTCTACTGCCGACAAGGACAGCTTGCCTGCCCGTCTTGCTGATGAGACGGTGTGTATTGGCAGTCATCTGCCCAAAGACAGCTATCTAAACCAGCGTGCCATCGTATCGGCAGCCGAGCTTTTGGGGGTGGACGCCATTCATCCTGGTTATGGGTTTTTGAGCGAAAATGCCGATTTTGCCGAATTTGTCAGCGAGCAGGGGTTTGTGTTTATTGGCCCTACCGCCCAAAATATCCGCATGATGGGCGATAAAGTCGCCGCCAAAAACACCATGATAGCCTCAGGCGTACCGTGCGTGCCAGGCTCTGATGGGGCGTTGCCTGATGATGACGAACAAATCATCAAAATCGCCCAAGATGTGGGACTACCTGTCATCATCAAAGCCGCTGGCGGTGGCGGTGGTCGTGGCATGAGAGTCGTTGAGAGTATGGACGAGCTATTGTCTGCGGTCGCCATGACCAAAAAAGAAGCAATGAGTGCCTTTGGTAATCCTGTGGTTTATATGGAGCGATACCTAAAAAACCCACGCCACATTGAAATTCAAGTCATCTCAGACACGCACGGCAACGCCATTCATCTGGGCGAGCGAGACTGCTCCATGCAACGCCGTCATCAGAAAGTCATCGAAGAAGCCCCTGCTCCCTTTATCAGCGATGACGAGCGTGCCAAAATCGGACAAGCGTGTGTCAAGGCGTGCCTTGATATGAGCTATCGTGGGGTGGGGACGTTTGAATTTTTGTATGAAAATGGGGAATTTTTCTTTATTGAGATGAACACCCGCATTCAGGTGGAACACCCTGTTACCGAGCTTGTAACAGGCGTAAACCTTATCGCCGAACAAATCCGAGTGGCAGAAGGCTACCCCTTACAATTCACCCAAGACGACATACAACTGACAGGACACGCCTTTGAATGCCGTATCAATGCCGAACATCCGTTCACACTTATGCCATCGGCAGGAACGGTAAGCTACTGTCATCTGCCCGCAGGCTATGGCACACGAGTGGACAGCCATCTTTATACAGGCTACAAAATCCCTGCCTATTATGACAGCTTGATTGGCAAGCTATGTATTCACGCACCCACAAGAGAGCTTGCCATTGCCAAGATGAAATCCGCCCTAACCGAGCTTGACATTCAAGGTGTGCAAACCAACAAAGCCCTACATCAAGCGATGTTTGATGATGACAGCTTTATCAAAGGTGGCGTGAGTATTCATTATCTAACCCATTGGCTTGACAATTATCAAAACAATCAGCCCAATCACAAAAATTAGACAATTTAGGCAACTTATGGATATAAACACCCAATGGATAAGCTCATCAGAAAGCACCTTTGTGCTATTTTTGGGTGGGCAAATCAGCCTTGACAAACAAAAACTATGCTGGGCATTGTCCCACCATCTGAACGCTTGCACCGATTTGCCTGTAAGTGAGACGGTGGTTGGCATGAACGCCTTGACGGTGTATTTGGATAAAGATGTACTTTATCCAAATCCAAGCAATCTTGCCATTTATCAAAAACTGCTAAACGAGATTACCGATGATTTTGTTGGCTCATCAGGCAGTTTTGATGGCATAGATGGCAAGCACGTGGACATTCCTGTCGTCTATGGCGGAGAATATGGGGCGGACTTGGCGGACAGTGCAAAAGTGCTGGGCATGAGCATTGATGAGCTTGTGGCACGCCATACCGCACCGCTTTATACCGTGTATTTTATTGGCTTTCAGGCAGGCTTTCCTTATCTTGGGGGGCTGCCTGATGAGCTACACCTGCCACGCCACGCCAAACCCCGCACCAAAGTCCCACAAGGCTCGGTGGGTATTGGTGGGGCTCAGACGGGCATTTATCCTTTTGAATCGCCTGGGGGCTGGCAACTTTTGGGGCGGACGGATTTGCCACTTTTTGACAAAACAAACAATCCCCCAACGCTACTACAAGCAGGCGATACCTTGCGTTTTGTGGCAACGGACATTTTGGCATAAGGATAAATCATGTTAAAAATCAATACATTATCTGCCATTGCCAGCATCCAAGATATAGGACGCACAGGCTATTTAGGGCTTGGGATTGGACGATGTGGGGCGATGGATGCTTTGTCTTTACAGCTTGGCAATGCCTTGCTTGGCAATAAAAAAAGCCTGCCTGCCCTTGAAATCACACTTGGTGGATTGACCGCCACGTTTACCAAAGATACTACTTTTTGTCTGACAGGGGCGATTTTTGACGGTGTGCTTGATGGTAAGCGTGTCATTACAGGCTATCGCTATTTTGCCAAGCAGGGGCAGGTTTTGACCCTAAAACGCATGACAAATGGTATGCACGGCTATCTGTGCGTGCAAGGCGGATTTGATGTGGCACACGAGCTAGGCTCGGCAAGTACCGACGTCAAGACACACCTTGGCGGACTTGGTCGCTATGTGATGGCAGGCGATGAATTACCTTATCGTGCAGGGTGTGAGATGACTTCGATGGGCGTGGCGAATTTGTACCAATTTGACAAATTGACCGACATTCATGTCATCAAAAGTAGCGAATATGACAAGATTATCCAAGGGCGTGATGAATTTAGCGAACAAATATACACATTATCACCCAATAGCAATCGCATGGGCTATCGGTTAGATGGCACGCCATTAATCTTTGACAAAATTGAGATGAATTCGCACGGTGTGGACTTTGGTATGATACAAGTACCGCCCGATGGCAAGCCCATTGTTCTGATGGCGGACGCTCAGACCACAGGTGGTTATCCCAAGATTGGAGCGGTCATTGGGGCAGATTTGGGCAGATTGGCTCAGGTGCGGTTTGGCAATCAAATTCGCTTTGTGTATGTGAATGCAGACACCGCCCTACAAAAGATGGCAACGTATCACGCCCATCTACACCAAGTGGCAAGCATGGCAAAACGATTTTAGCTAGGAGAGAATATGACAACGATTGATTTAAATGCAGACGTGGCAGAAGGATTTGAATTTGATGAAGCACTCATGCACATCATCAGCTCGGCAAACATCTGTGCAGGATTACACGCAGGTGGGGCGGTGTGCATGGCACAAACGCTTGCCTTTACCCGTGATAATGGCGTAAGCATTGGCATACACCCAAGCTATGACGACCGTGCCAATTTTGGGCGTACCAATCACACCCTACCTGCTGATAACGTGCGTTCTTTGTTGTTTTATCAACTGGGGGCAACTGTGGCGGTTTGTCAAAATATGAGGCTTACCCCAAGCTATGTCAAGCCACATGGGGCATTGTACAACCAAGCCAGCACCGACCCTACTCTTGCCAAGACCATAGCCCAAGCGGTGTATGATTTTGACCCAAGCCTTGCCCTTATGGGCTTGTCTGGCAGTCAGCTTATCCATGCAGGTAAACAGGTAGGCTTAAAGGTCATCTGTGAAGCCTTTGCCGATAGGCGTTATAATGCTGATGGCACGCTGGTTTCACGTACCTTGCCCAACGCTTTGATAGAAGACGACCATGAAGCCATCAATCAAGTGGTGCGTATGGTGCAAGACGGGCAAGTGGTGGCGGTGGACGGCTCAGTCATCAATTTGCAAGTGGATAGCATTTGTTTGCATGGCGATGGCAAGCACGCCCTGGACTTTGCCCAAAAAATCAAACAAACTTTGCTCGAAAAAGACATTGGTATTGCACCTAAATACAACCCAAAACCCAACATTTAATGTGTTTTGCAAGGGCGAATAAATTACTCTTGCTAGGGCGTGTTGAACTTTGGTATTTGCAATGAAAAATGAGAAAAATCGCACGTTTTTCAAGGAAAAAACAAAGGCTGTGAGTCTTCTATCAGACAAGTTTTTGACGATGAAAAACAAGATTTAGCCATTTTTCATGCAAAAATTGATTGAAATTGTCAAATTTTCATCTTATTTTTATAAAAATGTTATCAATGTTCAACACGCCCTATACATTTATCCAAAACATCACTCCATTCTCAATTTTATATGGGTAATTGATTTATCAAGGGCGAATGTGATTCGCCCCTACAACTCAAAAACAATTGCCTAACAATCAATAATTTGCAATTTTAAGTTGAGATTGAAATAAAACATCGTTAATTGGTAATAAGGACATTTATGAAAAACTCTACCAAAAATTCCGCCATCTTAGGAGCGGCGTTCTTGATGGCAACATCAGCTGTTGGCCCGGGCTTTTTGACCCAAACCGCCACTTTCACCGAAAAACTAGGAGCAAGCTTTGGCTTTGTGATTTTGGTGTCCATCTTGATGGATATTGGCGTACAGCTCAACGTCTGGCGAGTGATTGCCGTCTCAAAAATGAAAGCCCAAGAGATTGCCAACCTTGTCATGCCCGGTATGGGCTATGTCTTGGCAGGGCTTATCATCATGGGCGGACTTGCCTTTAATATTGGCAACATCGGCGGAGCAGGTCTTGGCGTACAGTCCATTTTTGGCATTGACCCCATCATTGGGGCACTTGTGTCAGGCGTGATTGCCGTTGGGATTTTTTTGAGCAAAGAAGCTGGCTCATTGGTGGACAAATTTACCCAATTTATGGGCTTTGTGCTGATTGCCCTTATCATCTATGTGGTATTCAACACCAATCCGCCCTTTGGCGAAGCGGTTGCCCGCACCGTCGTTCCCGAAAAAATTGATGCGATGGCGATTGTTACCTTAGTTGGCGGTACGGTTGGGGGCTATATTACCTTTTCGGGGGCTCACAGGTTGCTTGATGCTGGCATTACTGGCAAAGAAAATCTGTCTGTCGTTTCAAAAAGCTCCATTCAGGGCATTTTGGCGGCGTCCGTCATTCGGGTATTCTTATTTTTGGCGTGTCTTGGCGTGGTTACATCAGGTGTTGCCATGATGAAGGACAACCCTGCTCTTACGCCCTTTACGCACGGGCTTGGCGATACAGGGCGGATTATTTTTGGTATGGTGATTTGGGCAGCATCCATCACATCGGTAATTGGCTGTGCTTATACATCGGTATCATTTTTGACCAATTTTCACGCAGGCATCGCCAAAAACAGCCGTTATTTTATCATCGGTTTTATCGCCATCTCAACACTCATCTTTGCAACGATTGGCAGACCTGCCCAAGTGCTTGTGCTTGTGGGTACGCTAAACGGGCTTGTACTGCCGATTGCCCTTGTGGTTATTTTGCTTGCTGCCTATCGCAAAAACATCATTGGCGATTATAAGCACCCTGTATGGATGGCAGGCTTTGGCTGGATTGTGGCGGTGGCAATGTCCATTCTTAGCGTGATGACAATTTATAAATATTTGGCAGGATAAATCATGAATTTTGAGACAATACAACGCCTTATCGCACTTGCCGAAACAAGCGAACTTGGGCAAATTGAAGTTATAGATGGCACAGAGCGTATCAAGGTGGTCAATACCACCAAAACTTCAATGCCCACACCCCCCAAAACCGCCATAAGCCCAGCCCCACTTGTGGACGATGATGACAATGTCGATGAATCAGCCGTCATCAGGGCGACAGCCGTGGGCAAGTTCTGCCTTGATGGGATTGCCCTAACCACAGGCGACACCATCAAAGCTGGTGACACGGTGGGGGGCGTGCTTGCCCTTGGCGTACTCACACCCATCAAAGCCGATAAATCGGGGGTATTTTACGAATATCTTGTCAAAGATGGCGATAAGGTGGAATGGGGGCAGGCGATATTACGTTTGGTATGAATTTATTTGGCAACATTGATTGATTGAAATGTTATATAAAAAAGGCAATGAATGTTCATCGCCTTTTTTATATAAGAGTTGATTTGTGAAAGTTTGAATTTAAAAAGAAATAACCTTGAAAAGGGCAAATATCAAAACCCAGCTTTGACAAACATCAGTGCCACGCTTGATATTATCATGAAAAACAAGGTCAGGCTAAACGCTTGGTAAGCCAAAGGCAGTCCTTGTTTGACTTGGTAAAATTTGGGCGTTTTTATGCGAATGTTTTTTATGCTGCTCTTATGATAAAATACCACATCATTACCCGTGATGTCTTGTTTGATGTGTTGTAGTGACTGGCGAATACTTTGATAGAGCATTTCTAATTGTTGGCAAATGACAATAACGACTTGCAATAAATGGCAAATTAGTTGTATGATATGATTTCTTATGGGGCGTAAAGATTTCTTGTCCTGTGAATGTGCCATGTGCTGAGCGGCGTCATAATTAACCATGTCATAAGATGTGTTCATCGCTAATCTCACTATAAAATACAAAAAGGGCATCAGTTTGGATGCTGTGGGCAAAACTGACGAGTTATCTTGAAAGTATACAAAAATCGGCTAAAATTTTATTTGAATACTGTTACAACAATCAAGATGATGATATAATACCACAAAATTTTTAAAAGACAAGCAATTTTATGAGCAAAAATGCCCAAGACTCAAAAACCATGCCAGACCCCACGCCAAATAACAGTGTCAAGGACAAAGGGGTAAGCGAAAACTCTCATGGCGGTAAGCGAAAAGGGGCGGGGCGAAAGCCATCCGCCATCAAGACGGTCGTCAAGCGGGTGCCGAGTATTTTAGTGCCGATGATTGATAAGATGACCGAGAACATGATGCAGACACTGGCAAATTCAGCAGTCATCAAAAGCCCCAATGTGCCACTTGATGCCATGATACCTGCCAATGATGACACGGATATGTCAGTGCTGATGAGCCTTGCCAAGGTGCCAGCAGGGTTGCCTGCTTATAATGATGGGCAAAGCGAAGAGATTAATCTTAATGACTATCTGGTCGGGCGTCAGAGTGATACGTTTGTGGTGCGATGCGGGGGTTATTCAATGTTGGATGCTGGCATTGATAAGGATGATTTACTCATCATTGACCGCTCGGTAGAACCAAAGCATTTTGACATTGTGATGGCGGATTTGGGCAGTGAATTTACCATTAAACGCTTGCACAAGTTTAAAGATGGGCGACTGGAGCTACATTCAGAAAACGAAGCTGACCCACATCCTAATTTTAGTTTCAAAGATGGCGACCATATGATGGTTGTGGGCGTGGTCATGCACGTGATTAAGAGTTTGCGGTAAACACGCCTGCTTGTTTCTATATTTATATTAAAACTTGTACATATCAAAAATGTGCGAGTTTTAATATAGAAAAAGCGTAAGAGTTGGTAAAAATAACAGCATGGAAATTTGGGCGAATCTATGCTATAATTAGCTACTTCGCATAATCAATATTATGTTAAATAGTAAACGCCAAACTTGTCGTAATCATTATACAAGTTTGGCGTGAGCGTTGCTATTGTAACATAATATGCGTTATGCAAAAAGCAACGCACTTTTTGCACCGTCCGCCCTGCTAATTAAATATGGGTTCGGATTTGAACTTATCAGTAAAAATGTACTCATCTGTACTTGTTATGCCCCCTTGCACGGCTTGGGGGCTTGTTTTTGGTTGTGGTTCGCTTGGGGTGTATGGCTCGCCCCTAGCGGTCATCGACATGTTTTGGCTTGGTTCGGCTCGGTAAACTCGCCCAGTGCCAACATAGTCTTTACAATCGGCTTGGCTTAGTGTCATCACATCGCCATAGGCATTATAAGACAAACATTTTCCCTTCATCTGCATAATGCCACGCACTTGTAGCATGGGTTCGGTGCGTCTTATTTCATAATCTTTTGGTAAATCTTGGGCAAGCAAATAAATACGCCTTTGGGCGTTTTTATTTTCATGATTTTCTTGGATTTCTTTTTCCTGTTCCTGTTCTTTTTCCTGTTCATGCATTGGGTTATTAACCGTGTTTGGATTTTTTGATAACATATGTCTTGCACCCTTGCGAATAGACTCAAAGCCATAGACATTATGACCTTGCATAAGCTTATTTGGGCTTGCCTTTATTTCAAGGTTAGGCAGGCAGTTACGGGCTTCATGGTAGAACTTGACAGCCATAGAGCTGTAATCGGTGCCAATATCATCATAAGGGGCGTACAAGTCGCCAATTCTGACAGAGCCGTCTTCACGACGAGAAACAGAACGACCATTTAAAATCAAGCCCAAGTCCATCATATCGCCTGTAAAAACGCAAGTGCCATCACCATACTCTTTGGAGTATGGCGGTAAAACTGGTATGCGTAGGCGGAGATGGTCAAGCATGAAAATCACAAATTAACAAATTATTTTTCAGATAATTTACAATAAATTATTTGTTGTGTCAATAACAAATCACAAATTAAGATATAATTTATTAATATTTTTTTCGGAGTAAACCATGACAGCCAAAGCAAAAACAATCAGACTTAACGAAAAAGAAACGCAAGCGTTAATTAACACTTGCCTAAAACTCAATAGAGAACTTGTAAAAATGGGTAAAATGCCCCTAAAAGATACAGAAGTATGCCACCAAATCATAGAGCAGACACTAATAAATGGAGAAGTTGAAGTTAAAGCAGATGGGGGAATAAGAGTAATTTCCCATGAATCATTATCACAGAGAAGCTACTAATAAAACCCATTAAAAATCATACACTTAAAAACCAAACGGTATAAATATACCGATATTTACAAAACTTTACTATATAGAAATAACCTTACAGAATACTTTCTAACCACCCCTACTTATGGAGACAGGCACACCATTAGATAAGGTGTGCCAAACCTACCCTGTTACAAACTTTTCCAAAAAATCGCCTTTTCGTTTGTCGCTCCATCCGTCGCTTCGCACTCAAAGGGCGATTTTAGAAAATGAGTACAGTAAGAAGTTACCCACAATAACCGCCTAGACACGCCCCTTACAGCCCCTAAAAAGCGTGCTAGCGTTAGGGGGTTCGCCCACCCTTTTAACGGGCTGTAAGGGGCGTAGGCGGTTAATGTGGATAACTTCGGGGGGTGTGGGGTATTTGGCAGGCATAAAAAAGCCCCTTACGGGGCTTTTGGGCGGACGGTGCCGATAAGCGTCGGTTGTCGCATAACGTGATTTTATGTTAAATAGCAAACATCACACTACATCCAGTCACCCTTATCCAAACACAGACATCCCCTGCCTGTGTTTGAATTTTCCATAATAATTCATCACAATCCATCACTCCCAAATCTTATCAGGATTCATGATGTTTTTGGGGTCGATGGCAGATTTGATGGCTTTCATGACTGCCAAAGCACCGCCATGCTCTTTTGCCATATATTTACGTTTGCCTTGTCCCACGCCATGCTCACCTGTGCAGGTGCCATCCATATCAATGGCACGCTCAGCAAGACGGGATAGGATTTCTTTGGCGTGTGCCACTTCACGCTCATCATCCATGTTCACCAATAACAGCACATGAAAATTACCATCGCCCACATGACCCACCACAGGCCCTAACATGCCACGTGTCTCTATGTCCTTGACCGTCTCGGTCACGCACTCAGCAAGGCGTGAAATCGGCACGCACGCATCGGTAGATAGTCCGCTGGCGGTCGGACGTAAGGCACGACTGGCATGATAAGCGTTATGGCGTGCTGTCCATAGCTGTTTACGCTTACTCTCATCTGCATCCCACGCAAAATCCTGACCATCAAAGTCGGCAATGATGTTCCCAAACAGCTGTGCCTGTTCTGCCACGCCTGCATTGGTTCCATGAAACTCCACCAGTAACGTGGCGGTCTCTTTGAGCGACAGTCCAGAATAAGCATTGCACGCCTTGATTTGTGTGGCGTCCAGCAGTTCGATACGAGCAATCGGCAAGCACATCTGTATCGTCGCCATCACCGCCTGACACGCTCTATCCACATCGGGAAAATGACAAATGCCACTGCCGATACACTCAGGTAAGCCAAACAGCTTCACCGTAATCTCAGTCACTATCCCAAGCGTGCCTTCGGAGCCGATGATGAGCCGCGTCAAATCATAGCCTGCCGATGATTTTTTGGCACGACTGGCGGTGCGGATAATCTTGCCATCAGGCATGACTACTTCAAGCGACAGCACCACATCTTTCATTGTGCCATAACGCACGGCATTGGTGCCACTGGCACGAGTCGCCACCATGCCACCAAGCGTGGCATTCGCCCCAGGGTCGATGGGGAAAAACAGCCCCGTGTCTTTTAGGTATTGATTAAGAGCTTCTCGGGTCACGCCTGCCTGCACAGTGGCGGTCAAATCTTCGCTATTAACCTGCAAAATCGCATCCATTTGACTCATGTCAATGCACAGCCCGCCATGCGGAGCATTTAACTGCCCTTCTAGTGACGAACCTATCCCAAAGGCGATGATGGGCATGCCGTGAGCATGGCAAATTTTGACTGCATCGGCAACGTCTTCTTTGGATGTGGCGGTCAGCACCGCATCGGCAGGTTCGTTATCTAGCCATGTCATGGTGTGGGCATGCTGCTCTCTGATGGTTAGGTTGGTGCTAAGAGCGGTGCCAAAACGGGTTTGTAATTCGCTGATGGCGGTGGCAAATCTGGCGGTCATGGGATGTCCTTGTGGATATGGAATGAATGGTAAATACAGGGCGTAAAATAAAATTATCCTTGATTTGACAGGGTTTTGCAAGTGCATTTATCAAAAAGTATAGGTTTGAATAGACCTTACTGTTTGTTGTAAAAATTTAAAACATTTGTTTCTTTTTGTAGAGATAATTGAGTAAATATCATGCATTTTTAAGATAAAATTGTCAATTTTTAAAATTTTAATAACAAATATTTATCATTTTAACAAAAAATAATCAGTTTTTATTTTTAAAGTAACCCTAATTGACAAATTTTGTAAAAATTTATACAATATCATAACAATAATTACTATTATTTGATAATAGTAATATTAGTGAACAACATTTTTATTTAATGGTGAAATTTTATGAAAATGACAACCAAATCTACACTAACCCTATCCTTAGCGATACTGATGACTGCCTGTGCGTCCAACAAAGGCGATGTCGCACTGACTGCCATCGAACCGATAAAGCCGCCCAGTACCAACACCCCTATCCATGAAGATGTCCCCACGCCACCTAGAACCGCAGAAGAGCTTGATGCACTTATGGAGCCATCACTGGGCTTTCATATGGCAACCGTCAGACGTAACTTGCACGCAGACAGCACAGAAGAACATGTACCCCTGTCTGCTGACATGATTAAGCCCATTAATGACAGGCTTAGCAGAGTGGTTGACAAACACAAAAAAGACTTGAACAACCTAAACGGTGCGTCCAGTCTTTATTCGGATAATTACGAAGACTCACACAGTCCCGTGCCAACATCCGCAGGTGCGTGGTATGGCAGTCGTGACCGAGACTACATGAAATTTGTCAAATCAGACTGGGTGGCTGATTTACAGCCCAGACCGAACTTTGCCACCAACACCATCCAATCAAGGCACCAATCCCGCCACCGCCCTACCCACCCAGACCATCACCTATAAAGGTACTTGGAATTTTATGACGGATGCCAAAAAAGGACGTGGCTCTGATGAGTTTCACAGCGAATACAAGAAAAATGCAGGGGCGGATTATAGTGCGTTTTCTTTTCATGAATCCACCAAGGATGATGCCAAATGGCGTGATGAAGGCAGAACAGGCGATGTAAGTCACACCAGCGTCTTTACCGTGGACTTTGCCAATAAAACCCTAACAGGCGAACTCTCTCGCCACAAAAGCAAGTCTGAGAAAGTCAAACGCTATGACATCAAAGCTGACATCAAAGACAATCGCTTTCGGGGCAGTGCCACAGCAAGCAATCCTAACGACCCATTTTTTAAATCCAACTCTAAAAGCTTAGAAGGCGGTTTTTTTGGGGCAAATGCCGAAGAGCTTGCGGGCAAATTCTTGGCTGATGACAATTCTCTGTTTGCTGTGTTTGGGGCAAGACAGCATAAAGATGGAAAATGGGATGACATCGCCCCTACCGAAAAAGCCTTTGATGCGGTCAAGTTTGGCATTGATGAACTTGACAAAAGCAGTCTTGATACCTTTGGCAATGCCACAAAATTGGTGATTAATGGCAGAAGTTTCTCATTACCACCCACCACAGGCACTGCTGACTTTATCCAAACCAACAAATACAATGTCAATGGCAAGAATTTGGTCATCAGTGCTTGCTGTGGCAACCTAAACCACGTCAAATTTGGCACTTACTTTTATGATGACAATGGCTCAAAATCAGATGCTTATTTGGACGGCATTATCAGAGATGCCAAAGGCAGGCGAGCTAGAATATCACGGCACATGGCAGGCTTATATCTTGACCAAAGATTCTTTGACAGGTGCGATTGATGCTGGCAAAGGTCAAAACGCCAGTCGGGCAGAATTTGGCGTTAATTTTGACAACAAAACACTCAAAGGCACGCTATACGCTGGGGGCAGTGTCGCCCCTAGTATCATCATTGACAACGGGGTCATCAGTGGCAATGGCTTTACCGCCGATTTTAGAACTGGCGAGAAAGGTCTAAGCCTAGATAAAAGCTCAATGAGTGGTGCCGTGGCTCATCTGTCAGGCAAGGTTGATGGTGGTTTTTATGGTAAAAATGCCACAGAGCTTGGCGGGTCGTTTTATAGTGAACGTACTAGTAAAAAAGACGGGGTTGCTGGCGTTTTTGGTGCCAAACAGCAGGTTAAAAAGTAACCGTTAGCATTTTTAAAATATATGATGAAATCTTGGCATGTCAGGCATTGGTGTGCCAAGATTTGGTTTTGATTTATTTGAAAATTATTAGGAAATATCATGTTATCATCTTATGCTATCTCACGTCCGACCACGCTACATTTGGCGGTGCTGTCTGTCTTTTTGGGAATGGGCAACATGGCTTATGCCAATACCACAGAAAACCCAAGCACGCCCCACCCTGATGATGAGCCACACGTCATCTTAGAGTCAGAGACCATTAAAATCGTACGCAAATTAGGACGTAAAAGCGCCGAAGTAACAGGACTGGGCAAAATCGTCAAATCCACAGATGACATCAACAAAGAACAAATCATGGGCATTCGCGACTTAACACGCTATGACCCTGGTATTGCCGTGGTTGAGCAAGGACGTGGGGCGAGTAGTGGCTACTCCATCCGTGGCGTGGATAAGAACCGTGTGGGTTTGCAAGTTGATGGGATTGTACAAGTGCAATCCTACATCAACGACCTAAGTAATAAAGCCAATGGCGGTGCCATCAATGAGATAGAATATGAAAACGTCCGCTCCATCGAGCTCTCCAAAGGCTCAGCGTCATCTGAGTTCGGCTCTGGGGCATTGGGCGGGGCGGTGAGTTTTCGCACCAAAGACGTGGGCGACATCATCAAAGATGGCAAAGATTGGGGCGTCTCTACCAAGAGTGCATACAGCAGTAAAAACAACCAATTTGCCAATACCGTTGGACTGGCAGGACGTGCTGGCGGTTTTGAGGCAGTACACGCACCGCACAGGCGAAGAAACCAAGGTACACAAGGACGTGGCAGACCTGCCCCAAAGCCTTACCCGTGTGGGGGCTTTTACCGATTTGTACGAACTGCGGGGGTCGCCGTGGAACAACACGGGTGATACCGAGATTGTGAATAATCACAACTGGTTTATCCTGCAAAATGAATGCCCGACACGAGACTGCACCCCAAAAATGCTTGCCAAACACACGCTGGACAATCCCCATACCATGCGTACCGACCCGCCCTACACGCCTGCCGAACAAGAATCCTACGACAAGATGAAGCACATCACCGAAACCGTGAGTGCCAGCGACTACACAGGGGCGAATCGTATCATGGCAAACCCCATGGATTATGAATCCAAATCCTACCTTGCCAAAGTCGGCTATCGTTTTGATGATACGCATTATGTTGGCGGCGTATTTGAGAACACCAAGCAAGAGTACGACATCCAAGACATGGGCCAAGAAGCCTACATCACGCCTGCGTTTCTTAAAAAATAAAAAATACATGAGTGGCACGCCTGCCATCCGTGGGGTGTATTATGGTGACAATCTACTATCAGGCTTGGTCGTGCCGATAGCCCCACATAACCTAAGTCTGGGCTATACCCGTGGTTTTTATTTTGATGAACATCACGATAAAAACCGCCATGGCATCAACTATCACTACACACCAAAGGCTCATGCGTGGATTGATGATTTGCGTCTTAGCTATGACCGTCAGAGCATTAAACTTGACACGCTAAGACGAGAGACCAGTTGTGCTGTTTATCCGACATTTGATGAAAATTGCCGAGCAGACATCACCAAGCCACTGTCAAGCTATCTGTCTGAGCGTAACACCTATAAAGAACAGCATGACGTGTTACAACTGTCCTCCCAAAAAAGCTTTAAATTTGCCAATACCGAGCATAGGGTTAATGTCTTGATGGGCATGGATAAGTTTGATTCTGCTCTAAGACGTGGCGATTGGTACTCCGAACAAGCCCAAACTAAGGTGACTAATCTGGGCGGTAAGGGCAAACAGGATGACCCTTATGTTTATCAGTTTGAGCCCACAACCATCCACACCGAGCATTTTTGCAAAGATGGCTTTAGCACCCAAGACTGTACCGACCGCAACATCACAGGATACAACCATTTCTTTGCCATACGAGACCACATCCAACTGGGCGACAAAGTGGACTTGGGGCTGGGCGTGCGTTATGACAGACACAAATTTGACTCCGATGATGATTTTACCGCCACCGGCAAATACAGCAACTGGTCGTGGAACACGGGTCTAACCTTTCATGCCACAGACAACATCGCCCTATCCTATCGTCGCTCCAATGGATTTAGAGTGCCAGCATTTTATGAGTTGTATGGCACTCGTGGGGCTTATGACGGCAGTAACGCTGTCAGTGTGGCAAGACAATACATCTCACAGCTTGACCCCGAAACATCATCCAACCAAGAATTTGGCATTGGTCTGACGGGCAATTTTGGATATCTTGAAGTAAGTCATTTTGATAACAAATATCGCAATCTCATCACTGTCGGCGAGAAAATCGGCAATGGCAGTGAACGCAATGACGGCTATCATAACCTACAAGACATCAGACTCTCAGGCATTAACGTGCTTGGCAAAATCGACTGGTATGGCGTTTGGGACAAACTGCCCGATGGTCTGTACACCACGTTGGCTTATAACAAAATCACTCCCAAAGAGCTAAGCATCAAAGAAGGCTACACCAAAGTGCGTACACCCATACTGGACACGCTCCAACCTGCTCGCTATGTGGCAGGGCTTGGCTATGATTCCCCTGATGATAAATGGGGCGTCAATCTCATGGCAACTTACTCAAAAGCCAAAAATGCGGATGAATTACAAGGGGTAAGTACCTTTGGCATTGACCGAGCCATCGTGGCAACCCAAGGGGCGACAAAACGTTGGTACACCTATGATTTATCAGGTTATTATCATGTCAATGACAGCATGACTTTGCGAGCAGGCGTGTACAATCTGTTTAATCGCAAATACAGTACTTGGGAGTCTGTCCGCCAGTCTTCTATTAATGCTGTCAATCCAACCACAGGCAACACTGCCCGTTATGCCGCCCCAGGGCGTAACTTTAACGTGGCATTAGAATTTAAATTCTAATTTTTAAATTCTAGCTTGTAGATATACTTAATTTTTGTTAAAGTGTGCGATTAGTCGCACACTTGTTGTTTTAGATATTAACAGACCTTTATATGCCCTACTCTCAACTTCGTATGAGCGATTGATTTAAAAGATGAATTGCAATTCGCCCCTACAACTTGGAAATAACTATTTGATAATCAATAAGTTATAATATTAAGTTGAGAGTAAAGTTTTATATAAACCTTGGTAGGTTTTATGGATTTTATGCAAAAATTTCATCTCCCATCATGTTTAGCACTCTTGCCTTTTATTGGCTTTTTTGGCGTGGGCTTTGGCGTGAACATCGCCCACGCTGACGCTCTGACCAAACAAGATGACAGACGTATCCAAGACAGTCATTTACAAAGACAGGTAGAACAGCAGAATCTGCCCCCGTCCTTGCCACCCATAGATGTCCCCATCATCGAGTCGTCTGATGACAACACTGTCTCGCTAAGTACCGATGAGCTAAAAGAACATCCCCAGCTCATCGTGCGAGCCTTGATGGGCAGTCTCATCCAAAACCAAGCGGACAACGTGGCATTTTTATTGCCCTATTATCAAGACTTGCCCAAGCATCAGCATGAGCCAATGATAGAGCATTGGGCAACAGGACTGGTCGCTGAACAAGCAGGCAAAAACAGCCAAGCCATCCATGCGTATGAACAAGCCCTAGCCCATAATGAGCATGCCAGCCTGATTCGTCTGCGACTTGCCATGGTGCTGTTTTATGACAAACGCTTTGTTAATGCTGAGCAAAACTTTCATAAGCTTTTAGGTGAGCCTGACATGCCCGATGAGTTAGCCACACTCATTAACGCACATCTGCAAGCCATCCACGCCCAAGAGAAAATCTCCATCCAAGGCGGGGGTAACTTTTTGGATGATAAAAACATCAACAACGCCCCTGTCAGTCGTGATTTGGGTGGGGGCTGGGTAGCACCCGAGCCAGAGTCCGCCCAAGGCATTAGCCTTTATCTCAATGCTCACAAAAAATGGCTAAGACCCGATGGCTTTTATCATGAAGTCCGACTGGATAATAACGGCAAATATTATTGGGACAATAAACCCTACAACGAACTCACCAGTCGCTTATCCTTAGGCATGGGACATGCCAACGCCCATCATGACATCACGCTTTTGCCATTTAGTGAACATACGTTTTATGCAGGTGGAAGTAAAGACTCTGATGACTTAAAGCATTTTTCACAAAATAAGGGGCTGGCAGTCGAGTGGCAATATCGGTTTAACCCCCAATGGCAGAGCAGTATTTATGGCGAAGTTGCCAAACAGACCTACCACACACGCCCCCATCTAAACGGTATCGCTCGCAGTCTAAGTGCCAGTGCCATCTACTCGCCAAATGCCAAGCGGTATTGGCTGGTTGGTGTGGACGCTCATCGCACAGACGCTCGTGATGCCGATGATTCGTTCATCAGACGGGGTGTGCGGGCAGGCGTAGGACAGGAGTTTGACAATGGTTTTGGTGCTCGTCTTAATGTCGGCATGGCACATAAAGACTACCGTGGGGCAGGTTTTTTTGGTGAGATTCAGCACAACAAAGAATACACGCTTAGCACGTCTGTGTGGAACAACCATTGGCAAATGTTTGGTATCATGCCACGCTTGACATGGAGTTATCAAAAAGTGGACAGCAATCTACCCTTATACAAATACGATAAAAATCGTGTGTTTATCGAAGCAACAAAACGGTTTTAAGATTTTTTAAAGTGCATTTGAGATATTTTAAAAATAAGTCTAACTTTAAAACCAAAGTCATCCACACCAAAAAAATCCCTACCAAAACGGCAGGGATTTTTATCATGATTTAGCTCTTAAAATGAATTGCAAATGAGCATTGTGGCTTTTACTGCTTTCTCGCCCCATACGCCCCTTTGACTGCACCATCATCACTGGCAAAGACACCGCTAAGCTCGCTGGCGTTTTTGCCATAAAAAGCTCCTTCGGTGCGGATGTTGATTTTATCGTTTTGCTGAGTGCCCGAGAAGGTGTTGCCTTTGATGGTTGCTGATAGTTTTATCAATTCATTTGGCAAATCCACGCCTGCTACTGTGCCTGTCAAAGTTTTTTGGTCAAAATTAACAGAGAACTTAGAGCCCGCACCGACCTTGATGTTATTATCATGCACATAAAGTGATGAACCATCATAGCTGACCACCCCCTTGGGCAAATCATCAACGCCAGTCTTAGCCCCTTGATGGAACAGGTATGTGGTGTTTGTTTCTTTGTCAAAGACATAGCCGTATTTGGCATTGCCTAGATGAGTACCACTAACCATCAAGGCGTGGTTTTCATCACTGGTATTTTGCACAAGGCCTTCGCTCACCCCTGTGCTGGGTGCTAGGTTGTAAAGCTTGCCATCTATAACCAACGTATTAATGTCGGTAAAGGTTAGCTGACTTAGTACAGGCTTGCCATCTTTGAAAGTGTAGCCTTGGGAGATGTTAGTGTCATCAACAGTATTGCTTGGGTTGCTTGGTGTGTCATCACCTGATTTTTTATCATCGTTATTGGTTGGCGGTATGACAGGCTTGGGTGTGACTGATGGTGTGGTGTGGTTAGCGTGGTTACTGTGACCACCGCCACTACTACATGCACTGATGGTTAGGGTAGAAAGTAAAGCAAGTGTTAATAATGTCGTTTTTTCATAAATTACCGTTAAGGTTATGAGTGCAAAACACATAAAGCCAAGAAAATAATCAAGACCTAAATGTTGGCATAATAAATGATTCTTATAAATTATAAAAATAATGCACTCTTGTTAAAAATACCCCACCCGATTGGACGGGGTGGCATTATAACACATCTGTTCTTATAATTAAAAAAATTAATACCAATATTTTAAAAAAACAATGATTTTAAATTCATGTTTCTTTAAACTCATGTTTTTGGAACCTGCCTACCTGCCACCCAAAACCCTTGCAAGCGGTTTTGTCCGATAAGATAGGACAAATCGGCAGGTCGGTCAATCTGCCACAACGCCACATCAGCATCCATACCTACCGCAATTTGCCCTTTGGTGTCTTGTAGTCCCAAGGCTTGGGATGCGTGAATGGTTGTCCCTGCCAGAGCTTCTTCAGGCGTTAAGCCAAACAGCGTACACGCCATGTTCATGGCAAGCAGTAGGCTTGTTGATGGCGATGTGCCAGGGTTACAGTCGGTAGATACTGCCATCTTTACGCCATGTTGTCGCATGGTATCAATGGGGGGTAGTTTGGTTTCTTTTAGTACATAAAAGGCAGTCGGCAACAGCACGCCCACCGTGCCATGTTTTGCCATCTTGACAATGCTGTCGGTGGACAGGTATTCGATGTGGTCGGCGGACAAGCCGTCAAACTCTGCCACAAGTCCCGCTCCGCCCATGTCGCTCATCTGCTCGGCGTGAAGTTTGACAGGCAATCCTAGCGATTTGGCAACTTCAAAGAGCCTGCTTACTTGATGGGTGTCAAAGGCGATGGACTCACAAAACGCATCCACCGCATCCACCAAATGCTCGCTATGCAACACTTTTAGCCACTTGCACGCCTGCTTGACATATTCGTCTGCTTTCCCTTGATATTCTGGCGGTAGAGCATGTAGGGCAAGGTAGGTTTTTTTGACGGTAACACCAAAGTCATCGCCCAATTTTTTGGCAACTTTGAGCATTTTGCGTTCGTTATCCAAATCAAGCCCATAGCCCGACTTAATCTCAATCGTCCCCACGCCTTGACTTACAAGGCTTTTAAAACGTGGCAAACTAAGCTCATACAATTCATCAAAATCCGCTTGTCTTGTGGCTTTCACGGTGGACAAAATCCCACCGCCCTGCTTGGCGATGTCTTTATAATCCACGCCATTTAGACGCATCTCAAATTCATTACTGCGATTACCGCCATAGACCACATGGGTGTGGCAGTCCATCAAAGCAGGGGTTAGCCAGCCTTGTTTGGCATCAATTATCTTGCTAGCAGTTGCCGTGCCAAGCTCGCCCATTGTGCCGACAAAGGCAATTTTGCCATCTTTGATGCCAACTGCACCGCCATGTATCGCCCCATAGGGGGTATCTTTGGTGTAGCCAAATGTGTCGCTCATGGTGGCGATGTTGGCGTTGGTAATTAGGGTGTCAAATTGCATGGTTTTTTCCTTAGATATTGGGTTGATATTTATCAATAAGCTTTAAGTTTAATGTAATCCCAATCACACGCCATCAAGCAATGCCCGCTCCACACACACCGCAAGCAGGCGTGCCACGGTTTTTGCTCCACGGCTGTCAATGTCGTAAGTTGGGTTAAATTCGGCAAAATCCAAGACCTTGACTTTGCCTGTTTGAATGAGCTTTTCAAGCAAAAATTCCACCAAATCAAGCTCAGTCCCCTTGGCATTTACCGCACTGACCGCAGGCATGACCCCTGCTGGCAGACAGTCCAAATCCACCGTAACATACAGCACATCAACGCCCCTAACAAAGCCATCAAGCCTTGCCCAAATCTCATCATAAGACAAGCGATGGCAGTCATCATCACTAACAACACCGACGCCCAAGGCATAAGCCTTGTCAAATAGACTTGCTGTATTACCAAAACGGCTAATGCCCACACAAAAATAATAAAACTCATCGCCCATCGTATCAGCAATCTGCAAAAAAGGCGTACCTGACGTGGCGTACTCGTCCGTTCGCAAATCAAAATGAGCATCAAAATTGATAATGCCAATCTTGGGTAAGTCCTTACTATTTGATTTTAGATACTCATACAACCCCAAAAAACTGCCATAAGCAATTTCATGCCCACCGCCAAGCCCCACCGCTAGGGCGTTGTTTTGTAGGGCGTGAGTGATGTGCGTGGCATAATTTTTTTGGGCGGATTCCAGACTGTCCTTGATGATGGTATCATTGTCATGACACACCACATCACCACAGTCGCCCACCAAGTCGGACAAATTGGCGTATTTGTCCTGCACGCCTGCCGTGATGGGCAGTTTGGCAAAAAACTCTCTGATGATGGGTGGAGCGGACTTTGCCCCCACTCTGCCTAAGTTTCGCCTTACCCCTTGATGGCAAGCAAAGCCCACCAAGGCAATAGGCTGTCGGTCAAAGGCTTGCACGGCATTATGCCAGTACACTGCCCTATTACTCTCAAAAGGGTCGGTGCGTCCTGTATAATGAGCAGGGTCAAAAGGGATATGGGTGGTGTGGATGTCGGTCATGGCTTTTAATTGGCTTAAAATGGATTGATAAATCAGCTTGGATAAGAAAAAGGGTTAAGGGTTTTGATGGGCAAATGGGCAAAATCCGCCACGTTGCGAGTAACCAAAATCAGTCCGTGCTCTTTGGCAGTGGCTGCTATCCAAGCATCATTCTCTGGCGATTTATTAGGAACGTGAAACGTAGCACACAGCTCGGCGGTGCGTTCTGTGATGGGCAGAATTCGCCCTTGATACAAATCAAGCACTGCCTTTTGATACCAGTCTCTAAGGCTTGCCCCCTGCCTGATATCTTTTCGCTCCATGGCAAGTACGCCACGTTGCAACTCCATCGATACCACAACATTGATGTACAAATCTTTTTGCAAAACACTGGCATACCATTCATCAAAACCCGTGTTGGCAACGCCCCGATAAACTTTTCGTGTCTCGCTGATGGCGTTGGTGTCAAGTAGATACATCATTACTCTCCAAAGTCCACAAGGGAGCGTTGGGCGGTGCTTCTTACTGGTAGTTCAAAGTCAAGCTCTGCCAAGTCATCGCTTAGTTCAAGCGACAACAGCACCTCTTTAGCGGTCTTAAACTCACTTAGCTCTTGTGTTTTTTGATAATCGGCAAAGGTCATCAGTACATAACTTGGCTCGCCCCGCTTAGTGATGATGACAGGGGCGACATCAGCTTGACGTTGGGCAAAGCTGGTGCGTTGATTAAACTCTCGGCTGGTCATTTGCATGACATTCTCCCAGTCAGTATAAATATCAGCATAAATGTAGATATATTACTACATTTATCTTAATTTGCCAATATTGCTCGATTAGTCTGCCAAAACCACAAAATATGGGGCAAATAAATCACCCCATAATAATACAACCATCACACATTGCTAAACCAGTTTTGGCGTAGCTCGTCCCAACCGTCAAGCAATTCGCCCGACAAGACAAGCTGTTTGGCACTTTCAATATCAGGGGCAAAGTAGCGGTCTTTGTCATAATGAGCAATGCTCGCACGCACTTTGGCATGAACGTCGGTTAGCACCTTATCGCTCTTATAACCCAAGTCCTCGCTGTGAATGTCCACGCCTTGGGCGGCAGTCAGCAGTTCAATGCCAACCACGGCAGCGGTATTGTGTGCCATCTCAAACAATCTTCGCCCTGCATAGGTCGCCATTGAGACGTGGTCTTCTTGATTGGCAGACGTTGGAATGCTGTCCACCGATGCAGGGTGGGCGTGCGATTTGTTTTCGCTAACCAAAGCGGCGGCGGTAACATGAGCAATCATAAAGCCAGAATTCACGCCTGCATTACGCACCAAAAACGCAGGCAGTCCTGACAAACTACTGTCAATAAGCAGAGCAATACGGCGTTCGCTCATTGAGCCAATCTCACTGATGGCAAGTGCCAAGGTATCGGCAACAAAGGCGACAGGCTCGGCATGAAAATTACCGCCCGAGATAGCAACAGGCTCATCGTCGCCAAAGATAAGCGGATTGTCGGTTACGGCATTGGCTTCGATGAGCAGTGTCTTACCTGCTTGATTGATAAGGTCAAGGCACGCTCCCATCACTTGGGGCTGACAGCGTAGGCAGTAGGGGTCTTGTACACGCAAATCCGCCTCGCCACGGTTTTTGCCCCTAAATCCGCTGTGTTCAAGCAATGCCTTATAGGTCTTGCCAAGCTCAATCTGCCCATGATGTCCACGCACCTCGTGAATGCGTGGGTCAAAGGGCGAATCATTGCCACGAGCCGCCTCCACCGACAACGCTCCTGTTACGGTCGCACTTGCCAGTAGGTCGCACGCCATAAAATAGCCACGAATGGCAAGGGCGGTGGACGTTTGGGTGCCGTTGATAAGTGCCAAACCCTCTTTGGCAGCAAGCGTGATGGGCGACAGTCCTGCCTTGGCAAGGGCATCTTTGGCGGACACACGCTCACCATGAACCAACACATCGCCCTCGCCCAAAATCGCAAGTGTCATGTGCGACAACGGGGCAAGGTCGCCTGATGCTCCCACCGAACCTTTGGCGGGAATGATGGGTGTAATGTCGTGATTGATAAGATTGATAAGTGCGTCTACCACTTCACGGCGAACACCCGACACCCCTTGCGATAGGCTTGACACTTTCATGGCAATGATAAGGCGAACCACATCTGCAGGCAACGCATCGCCTGTACCAACCGAATGGCTTAGGATAAGATTTCTTTGCAAAAGTTCAAGCTTATCGTCAGGGATACGAGTCTTGGCAAGCAGTCCAAAGCCTGTATTGATGCCATAAGCAGGTTTATCACGGGCGATAATCGCTTGCACGGCTTGGTGCGACTTTTCGATGGCATCATAAGCCGATGGGTCAAGGCTGATGGTAACGGGGCTGTTGTAAATGGCACGCAACTGCCCAAAGGTGAGATGGCGTGGGCTTAGGGTAATGGTGGGTTTCATAGGCTATCCTTATTTAAATGCAATGAATGAACAAAAGATAAATTTGTCTATACAAATATAACAAGAAATTCCATCAAGTGCAAGCCCCAAAACAAAAAATTATCCCACAAAGTGTCTGCATTTATCGCTAGTCAAAAAATTTAAATTATAATATAAATACTTACAAAAATTAGGTGATTGTAGTGAAAAAAAGGGGCTTAGTATGATTTATCTGTTTTCATTTTTGATTTATGCCGTGGTCTTTGGGGCGGGGTTTTATTTGGTCAGAAAAAACCCTACCAAAGTCGAGCGGTTGGTTGGGCGGATTTGCTTTATTGGGCTTATCTTGCAACTGTTTGTCAATTATCTGTTTTGGGGGCAGTATGGCAAGTGCTTTCAACCCTTTGGCGGTCATGATAAGCCCCGAGCGGAGTGCGGTAAACTTGATGTTTTTGGCACTCATTAGCATTTTTTGTTATGCCAATTTGCTTGTGGTTTTGTTTAAGGCGAATGATTTTTATAACGAATAACTGCTTTTAAGAATACTTTTAAAAATAGGCTACTCCATCATGGTAGCCTATTTTTCTTAACGCCATCGCAAAACGTGCTAGCCAAGCCAGCCCATCATCATGGCAAATTGCCCAAACCACCCTGCCAGCACAATCGACAACGCCACACGAATCAGCCACACAAGCACCATTTTGCCAATGCTAAGCGGAATTTTGGTGGCAAGCACACAAGGTATCATTGCCGAAAAGAAGATAATGCCCGACACCGACACCACCGCCGTTACATAACGAGTCAAAATATCAGTGTTGGCAAGCAATAAGGCAGGCAAGAACATCTCTGCCAGCCCTGACGAGATGCCTTTTGCCGATGTCATCGGTTCAGGTAGTCCGCCAATGAACGTAAAGGGATACAACACTACGCCCAAAATATCAAAAACAGGCGTGTACTTTTCTAATAACAGTCCAATCAAACCAATGGCGATGATAGATGACACGATGGCAGATGCCATATTGATACCATCTTTAAAATTTTGCCAAAGCAATGTGGGCAGGCTTGGGGCATTTTTGGCAGTGTGAATGCCTGTATCAATGGCGACTTTTAGGCGTGAGACGGTTAATTTGTCATCATCGGCAATGCGTTTTTCATCGCTAAATCGGCTAATGGGCGGAATGCGTGCCGTGATTGCCGTTACCAAAAATGTGATAAAAAGACACGACCAAAAATACACACCCCAAAACGGCATAAGCTCCAAAGTCTTGGCGACAATCACCATAAAGGCGGTGGATACGGTCGAAAATCCTGTGGCGATAATAACCGCTTCTTTGGCAGAATACGCCCCTTGCTGATAGACCCTGTCGGTAATCAAAAGCCCCACCGAATAACTGCCCACAAAGGACGCCACCGCATCAATGGCGGATTTGCCCGATGTTTTAAATATTGGTTTCATGACAGGTTGCATGAGTACGCCCACCATTTCAAGCAAGCCAAATCCCAACAAAAACGACAGCATAACCGCCCCTATCGGCACAATCATGCCCACAGGCAAGGCAAGCTTGTCAAACAAAAAAGGCAACATATCTTTTGTCATCAGACTGGCAGGGGCAGTATTGGTAACATAAAGACACGTCAACACAAAACCCACCACCTTTAAGACGGTTAAGATTTTATTGGTTAGATTGGCGTTAAATGATTTATCCCTAAAAGGCTTGATAATGCCATATATCATCAAGCCAAATAATAAGACAATGGCAAGACTTCTTTGCTCTTTGACCAGATAACTTGCCATGTGGTCAAAGGCGATGGTGTTTTTGCCACCGATGTCAATCGGCACAAAAAACAAAAATATCCCAAGCAAGCTAAATCCGATAAGTTTGGCAAGTGCCATGCGATTTTGTGTTGTCATACATTATCCTTAATTCATCTTACAACCTAAAAACAAAACAAGCCATCGACATATTGCCAATGACTTGTTTTTTAATTATAGCTTTTAAATCACCAAAAGCTATTTAACCATCGGCAAATTTAGCCCATAATTTTTGGCGGTTTCAATGGCAAGCTCATAGCCTGCATCAGCGTGTCTCATAACCCCACTGCCACAGTCATTAACCAGCACATTGGCAAGGCGTTCGGCAGCTTCATCTGTGCCGTCCGCCACAATCACCATGCCCGAGTGCTGACTGTATCCCATGCCAACACCGCCACCGTGGTGCAAACTTACCCACGTTGCTCCGCCTGCGACATTGAGCATACCATTTAACAATGCCCAGTCGGACACCGCATCCGAGCCATCTTTCATGGATTCGGTTTCACGGTTGGGACTTGCCACAGAGCCTGTGTCTAGGTGGTCTCGCCCGATGACGATGGGGGCTTTTAGCTCGCCATTTTTAACCATTTCATTAAAGGCAAGCCCTGCTTTATCACGCTCGCCCAAGCCAAGCCAGCAGATACGAGCAGGTAAGCCCTGAAAGTGAATGCGGTCTTTTGCCATATCAAGCCAGTTGTGAACGTGAGTGTTGTCAGGGAACAACTCTTTGATTTTTTGGTCAGTTTTGTAGATGTCTTCTGGGTCGCCAGACAGTGCCACCCAGCGAAAAGGTCCTTTACCCTGACAGAACAAGGGGCGGATATAAGCAGGAACAAACCCTGGGAAATCAAAGGCGTTTTTTACCCCTTCATCAAAGGCAACTTGGCGAATGTTGTTGCCATAGTCGGTAGCAGGTACACCCATCGCTTGCAAATCAAGCATGGCTTGCACATGAACGGCACAAGACTTGGCAGCATCTTTGGAGAGCTTGTCGTGCTGATTTGGGTCTTGTTGGGCAGATTTCCACTCATCCACCGTCCAGCCCATCGGCAGATAGCCGTTAATCAGGTCATGAGCGGACGTTTGGTCGGTAACAAAATCAGGTTTGATGTCGCCATTTTTGGCACGCTCAACAATCTGTGGCATAATCTCAGCCGCATTGCCTAAAAGTGCAATCGACACCGCTTCGCCTTTGGCGGTATGTTCTTTGATGAGCTCATAGGCGTGGTCTAAATCACGAGCCTGCTTATCCACATAGCCTGTCCGCAGACGAAAATCAATGCTTGACTGCTGGCACTCGATGTTAAGACTCGCCGCCCCTGCAAAAGTGGCGGCGAGTGGCTGGGCTCCACCCATACCACCAAGCCCTGAGGTCAAAATCCAGCGACCCTTCCAGTTGGCGGTGGACTTATCCTTACCACCGCCAAAGTGCTGGCGACCTGCTTCGGCAAAGGTTTCATAAGTCCCCTGCACGATGCCTTGTGTGCCGATATAAATCCAGCTCCCTGCGGTCATCTGTCCGTACATAAACAAATCTTTGCGGTCAAGCTCATTAAAATGCTCCCACGTTGCCCATTTTGGCACAAGGTTTGAGTTGGCAATCAGCACTCGGGGGGCATTTTTGTGGGTGTTGAACACGCCAACGGGCTTGCCTGATTGAATGAGCAAGGTTTGATTGACTTCAAGCTCTTTTAGGCTTGCCAAAATCTGGTCATAGCACTCCCAGTTGCGAGCGGCACGCCCAATACCGCCATAGACTACAAGGCTTTGAGGGTTTTCCGCCACATCGGGGTGCAGGTTGTTTTGAATCATGCGGTAAGCAGCTTCGGTCAGCCAGCTTTTGCAGGTAATCTGGGTGCCTGTGGGGGCTTTGATGACACGTCTTGTGTCGGTGCGAGTAAAGTTGCTCATATGCGTTCCTTATTTTTTTGGGGTGTTTTTTGGAATAACTTCATCAAACTCAAATTTGTCTATACAAATTTAAGACTAATTTAGCAAAAATTTTGGGGGAATGCAAGGGGTTTTTTGGGTATTTTTGCCAAAAATCATTGTCTTTAATTTTGGCTTAAAATACGCTATACTATTAATTTTTAGCCAAGACCATGCCAAAAACACCCGCCTACCAACGCATCAAATCCGCCATCTTAGCTAAAATCCACGCAGGACAATGGGCGGTTGGCTCTGCCATTCCCACCGAGATGGCATTGTCTCGTGAATTTGATGTGGCTCGCATGACTGTCAATCGTGCCCTAAAAGAGCTGACAGATGAGCAAGTTTTAGAACGCCGTCAAGGTTCAGGAACATTTGTGGCTCAGCAGCGGTTTAACCAGACTTTCATCACCGTTCGTAATATCGCTCATGACATACAAAACACAGGCAAACGCTATCATGCCAAAGTCGTAAGCCAGCTTGCCTTGCCCCATAGCGACCTACCGCCATCGGCTCGGGCGGTATTTCACGACACTCAGCATCTATATAAGGTGGAGATTGTGCATTTTGGTGATGATAAGCCTTTGCAATTTGAACGGCGTTTTGTGGATTTGGCGATTATCCCCGCCTTTGAACATCAAGATTTTAACAAAATCAACACAAGCGACTACCTTATCAGTCAAGTACCGCTTGTGCGTGGACACTATTTTATTGAAGCCAAACCCTGCCCGTCTGATGTGGCGACTTGTTTGGGCTGTCCGCCAAACTCGCCTGCCCTGCGTTTGTCTCGCTACACTTATTCAGGCGATAAGGTTGTTACCTTTGTGCAGATGTGGCACGATGGGGCGACTTTTCGGTTTGATGGGGAATTGGGCTAAGGCTAGGTTTGTCATAGATTTGTCGTATGGTGTGATACATACTTTTTAAAAATAAGTTTTATGAACAAAACCCCAATCTAACCTTAGATTGGGGTTTTTGATGGCTTAAATTTTTAAAAATATTTATAAATTTAAAGCTGTTTTAAACCATTTTTAAACCATTAACTTCGCTCAGCAGTACCGACAGCTCCGCCAGTCCCACTTTGTCTGACAAGCCAGCTATCTGCTCTGACAACACTGCCAGTCGCTCACGGTGCTCATCCTGCCATGCTGACAGACCGCCCACCGCCAGCACATCGGTGATGAGTGTCATGAGCGTGCGGTTAAACTCGCCAGTGAGTGCATAAGACGCTTTTCTGTCCCAATAACTCTCAGCAGGCAACTCCGCCACCGCTGATGTCAGCTTGTCCATGTGTAGCTGTGAGAACACGCCAAAATATGCCTGTGCCACGTCAGTCACTGCCACGCCTTTTTGCTCGGCAAGTGCCACAACATCTAGGGCATGCACATAGATGGGCAGGCGGGCAAAGGCACGGGCATCATCATCGCTAAGTCCTTGGGCGGTCAAATCAGCGACATCTTTGGCGATATACGCCCCAAAATGTTCATCAATGACATCATAAGAGAACAAGTCCGCCACCAAGTTTTTAAAGGTCAGTGCCGTCTGTGCCACACTCTCGCCTGTCAGCTGACGATTTAGGAACCATGCCATGCCTTGTTTTAGCACATCTTGGATGGTAAGTTCAAGCTCGATTTGGGTGTTGCCAGCGACGGCATTGTCAAGGCTTGACAGTCTGTCCCACACCGTTTGCACATCAAAGACATCACGCACGATGGCATAGCTTCGGGTGATGTCCGCCACACTGTGACCTGTCTCATCACTCATGGCAAACACGTTTTCTATGCCCAGACGGTTCACCAGTCCGTTAGTCAGATAAGTGCAGATAATCTCACGGTGCAGGCGATGGCGGGTCATCTCATCAAAGAACTGCTCGCCCAACGTATCTGGGAAGTACTTTTTAAGCTCATGCAAGAAGTAGGCATCTTCGGTCAGACCACTGCCAAGTAGTTCGTCATACACCCACATTTTGCCATAAGACAACAGTACCGCCAGCTCAGGGTTGGTTAGCCCACGCCCGTCTTTTGCCTTGCGTTTGGTTAGGGTGTCATCGCTTGGCAGATATTCGATAGCACGGTCAAGGCGACCTGCTTTTTCTAAGAAATTCATAAAGCGAATATGCTCGCCTGCACGCTCAGGGGCTTGATAAGCTGACAGCTCAATGGTCTGTGGCTGTAAGTAGTTTTGGCGTAGCACCAAATTTGCCACCGTATCGGTCATGCTCGCCAGCAAGTCATTACGCTGTTTGATGGTCATATCCCCACGCTCAGTAACTGAGCCCAACAGGATTTTGATGTTCACTTCATGGTCTGAGCAGTTTACACCGCCTGAGTTGTCAATGGCATCGGTGTAGATACGTCCACCATTTAGGGCGTACTCAATACGTCCACGCTGAGTACAGCCTAAGTTACCACCTTCACCCACGACTTTGGCACGCACTTCACGCCCATCCACACGAATGGCATCGTTGGCACGGTCACCCACATCGCTGTGGTCTTCATCAGATGACTTGATGTAAGTGCCAATACCACCATTCCAAATCAAGTCCACAGGGGCTTTTAGAAGCTTATTTAGTAGCTCATTGGGCGTAAGGCTATCTTCAGCGATGTCAAAACGCTCTTTCATCTGTGGGGTGATGGCGATGGCTTTGTCGGTGCGGTTAAACACCCCACCGCCTTCACTGATAAGCTCTGCCTGATAATCCGTCCATGCCGAACGTGGCAAATTAAACAGACGCTCACGCTCTACAAAACTTGCCTTGGCATCAGGATTGGGGTCAATAAAGATGTGTAAGTGGTTAAAGGCTGCCACAAGGCGAGTGTTGTTTGATAGCAACATACCATTACCAAACACGTCTCCGCTCATGTCGCCAATGCCCACCACGGTAAATTCATCACGGGCTTGAATGTCTTTGCCCATCAAGCGAAAATGACGTTTGACACTCTCCCACGCCCCACGAGCGGTAATGCCCATGCCTTTGTGGTCATAGCCTGCCGAGCCACCTGAAGCAAAGGCATCTTGTAGCCAAAAGTTGTATTCGGCAGACAGGGCGTTGGCAATGTCTGAGAAAGTCGCTGTGCCTTTGTCGGCTGCCACCACCAAATACGGGTCATCTTCGTCATGGCGGACGGTATTAGCAGGCGGAACAACGTTGCCATCAACCAAATTGTCCGTCAAGTCTAATAAACCACGGATATAGGTCTGATAACACGCCACGCCTTCGGCTTGCCATGTCTCACGGCTTGCTTGCTTGGATTTATCTTTGCAGACAAAACCGCCTTTTGAACCCACAGGCACGATGACCGAGTTTTTGACCATTTGGGCTTTGACAAGACCCAACACTTCGGTGCGGTAATCTTCCATACGGTCAGACCATCTAAGTCCGCCACGAGCCACCTTACCACCACGCAAATGCACCCCTTCAACTCTTGGCGAGTACACATAAATCTCAAACATGGGCTTGGGCTTTGGTAAATTGGGAATATCACTTGCTTTGAATTTAAAAGACAAGCGGTCTTTTCTTGCCCCGTCTTTGTCCACTTGATAAAAATTGGTGCGTAGCATGGCGTTTAACAAATCCAAGAACCAACGCACAATGCGGTCTTCATCAAGACTGGTTACCGAGCTAAGTTCGCTGTCAATCTGTGCCAAAATCGGTGCGGTGCCCGTCTGCTCAGCAGGCGACATCTTGGCATGGAACAGCTTGACAAGCAAACTGGCAATGGCAGGATTGCCCACCAACGTGCTGTGAATGTAGTCGGTTGAAAATGGGGCTCGGGCTTGGACGATATAGCGAGACAAGGCACGCAGTGCCACCACATCATAGGTGTCAATGCCCGTGGTTAAAATCAGCTGATTTAGGCGGTCGGACTCAACACGCCCTTGCCAAATCTCATCCAAGGCATGCTCTACCTGCGTTTTGACTGCGGTCAAATCCACCGTCAATCCTGTTTTTAGGGTGAGTTTATACTCTTGTAGCCACAAATCATCGCTGACATCAGGGGTGTCTTGTCCACCAAAGTCATAAGTGGACGCTGAGATGACCGCCACCCCAAAATGCTCCAATATCGGCAAGACGTGCGATAACGTCAAAATCTCGCCCCTGCCATAGAGTTTTAGGGTTAGGCTGTCCGCACGCTCGCCTGCCGACTGATACAAATGCCAAATTTTGGGTTTATCATCATCAAGCGACAGCAATTTGGTAGTATCCGCCACCGCCGTATGCACATCAAACCGCTCACGATACGTCAAAGGAATGCTCGCCCCCAATGTCGCCAATATCTCTCTGGCACGGCTCTCGCCTGTTTGAGCGGTTAGGGCTTTGGCATATTCATCCGTCCAGTCGTGCATGAGTGCCGACAGTTCACGCTCCAACTTGGCTAGGTCATAATCCTTGACTTTGCCCGTCTCGGTGCGTACATGGATATGCACACGGGCATGATGAAGCTCGTTAAATTCGGTCGTAAAGCTCGATGACACACCACCAAAGGCTTGGGTTAGGATGTCTTGGATTTTTTGGCGTAAGTCGCTGTTAAACTTAGACAACGGCACATAGATCAGACACGACACGAAACGCTGATAATGGTCGGTACGCACGAGCAGGCGCAGGCGGTTTTTGTCCTGCAAGCTGGCAATGCTCGCCACCATCGGGTAGAGCTCATCGGTACTGGCTTGGAATAGGTCATCACGGGGCAAGGTATTGACGATGTGAGCAAGTTTGAGATAAGCATGGCTGTTTTTGGGCAGGCGTGACATGGCAAGGATTTTGCCCGCTTTTTCGTTGAGTAGCGGAATGTTCGCCACGCTGGTCTGATATGCCCGTGATGTCAGCAGTCCGACAAAGCGATATTCGCCAATCAGCTCGCCTTGGTCGTTGTATTTTTGAATGCCCAAAAAGTCCAGATAAGCAGGGCGATGAATAGGCGACAGACGTGCTGATTTAGACAGCAGTAGCACACGTGGCTCGGCTATCAGATGTTTTAGGTGCGTGGGCAGACCATGAAAGCTCTTGGATAACTCATCGGTCTCTTTGCCTTGTAGCACGCCCAGTCCGCTACCGCCCACCGAGTACAGCTCAGGTGTGCCATTGTCATTTTCAAAACGGTATTCACGATACCCCATAAAGATAAAGTTATCACGCCCCACCCATTCCAAAAAGCCCGTCACCGCTTCTTTGGTATAATGCTCTGTGGGAATGGGTAGGCTTTTTAGCTCTTCTTTAATCTCGTCCAGCTTGTCCGCCATCGCCCCAAAGTCGCCAACGATGACATCAATGGTGTGGATTTTCTTTAATAACATCTCTTTGATGTCCGCCAACTTGTCATCGCTTTGGCGATCAATCTCAATATGCACCAACGCAAAACAGCTGTCCGCCCGACCACTGCTCTCATCGACGGCTTGAATGTCGCTGATGTGTCCGTCTGTGCGTTCCACCTTGATGATGTTATTATAAATGCGATGAACACCAATACCCCGACGCTCCAAGCTCATGAGTAGCGTGTCGGTCAAAAAGGGACGATCAATGGCGACCAAAGCAATGACGGTACGCTCGCTATTAAACAGGTGTGACTCGCCCAAAGGGTTGATGACGCTGATATTGGGGCTTGTGCCGTTATGTGTTTTTAGTAAGCTAAAATGGTGCAATGCCATGCCCGACAACGTCTCATCGGAGAACCTGTCCGCCATCTCTGTGGGCAAGTGCTGATAATAGATGGGAATAAACTTCGCCAATATCTCTTGATGGTTGGCGTGGTTGTCATGATGATGGCTTGTGGCGTGACGGGCGATGTTGCTGACACGTTCAGGGCTGATGGTTAGATGGTTGCTTGTCATGTTTTTTCCTATTATTGGGTTTATTAAGTTTATCTATGATGGATGATTTAAAAATAAACGCCTATAAACTAAACCAAAGCGGACAAAATAGCAAATGGAAAATCTTTGTATTATTATTAGTTTTTATGATAAATATAAAATTTTTTAGATATATTTCTGATAAGTGTTTTGGTGTTGGATTTGAGATGTACTGACATCCGTCTTTGTAGTTTAGATTTTGCAATGAAAAATACAAAAATAAAAAGGACGGATAAATCCGCCCTTTACAAACCCTTAAAGCATCATACTCGGGTCAAACGCTCGCACAGGCTCTTGTCTTAGCACGTTAGGGTCGGCTTTATAATAACCTGCCGTTGATTTTGGCAATTTTTGCCCACGCATGACATCAGCAATTTTTTCTGCCATCATAATGGTGGTGGCGTTTAGGTTGCCTGAGATGATAAGGGGCATGATAGACGCATCAACCACACGCAAACCTTCTAAGCCATGCACACGCCCTTGCCCGTCCACAACCGCCATATCGTCCATACCCATTTTACAGCTACAAGACGGATGATAAGCGGTCTCGGCATGATTACGCACAAATTCATCAAGCTCGGCATCGGTCTGGGCATTACGACTTGGGCTAATCTCACGCCCACGGTACTCATCCAAAGCAGGTTGGTGCATAATTTCACGAGTGATACGAATGCCGTCTCTAAACTCCTGCCAGTCTTGCTCGTGCGACATATAGTTGAACAAAATGCTTGGGTGGTCGTGGGGATTTAGCGATTTTAGGCGGATACGTCCACGAGACGGCGAACGCATGGAGCCAACGTGTGCTTGAAAACCATGCTCTTCTACGGCATTTGAGCCGTTGTAGTTAATGGCAACTGGCAAAAAGTGATACTGAATATTTGGCCATTCAAATTCAGGACGAGTTCGGATAAAGCCCCCTGCCTCAAACTGATTGCTTGCCCCAATGCCCGTTCCCAAGAACAGCCACTGGGCCCCAATGGCAGGTTGATTGTACCATTTTAGGGCAGGATACAGCGATACGGGTTTCTTGCATTCGTATTGCAGATACATCTCCAAATGGTCTTGCAAGTTCTCACCCACCCCTGGCAGGTCATGCACGACAGGGATTTTAAATTCATCAAGCAAACTTTTTGCCCCAACGCCCGAACGCTGTAAAATCTGCGGAGATGCAATCGCTCCTGCTGAGAGTATCACTTCTCGTTTGGCGTGGACGGTTGTGGGGTTTGTGTCATTGCCTTGTAGATACTGCACGCCAATGGCACGCTTGCCTGAAAATAGGATTTTGTCGGTCACGGCATGGGTTTTTATGGTAAGATTGGGACGTGATTTTGCCATGTCTAGATAGCCCCGAGCCGTGCTAGAACGGCGTCCTTTTGGTGTAACCGTTCTGTCCATAGGTCCAAAGCCTTCTTGCTGATAGCCGTTCAAATCATCGGTGCGTGGATAACCTGCTTGCACGCCTGCTTCTACCATGGCATTAAACAGCACGCTACTGCCTATGGTTGAGCCACGCTGTGAAGTCGTTACGCTCACAGGGCCTGTGCCACCGTGATAGTCGTTTTCGCCCACATCACGGGTTTCTGATTTTCTATAATAAGGCAAGCAGTCGGCATACGTCCAGTCTTCTAGCCCGTCCATTTTTGCCCAATTGTCCAAATCCATGGCATTACCACGAATGTAGCACATCCCATTGATAAGCGATGAACCGCCAAGCCCCTTACCACGTCCGCACTCCATACGGCGATTATTCATATAAGGCTCAGGGTCGGTCAAATACGCCCAGTTGTAGCGTTTGCCTTGCAAGGGGTATGCCAGTGCCGCTGGCATTTGCGTACGAAAATCCAAACGATAGTCAGGACCACCTGCTTCCAAAAGTAGCACGCTCACATCGCTGTCTTCTGTCAGACGTGTGGCAAGCACATTACCTGCCGAACCTGCACCGATGATAATATAGTCATATTCTGTCATAAGTTTTTCCTTTAAGTTAATAGGTATTGTTTAATAAAGATATATTTTAAAATTTGGACATGTAGGGGCGAATTACATTCGCCCAAAAAATCAACATTTTAACACAGGGCAAATGTGATTTGCCCCTACAAATCTACCCAAAGGTATGATTAATTAACAATGCCAGTTAATAAATTTTGATGATATGCCAGTTATTTAAAAATATACTCGAATTTACCCATTTCTATCTGAATGGATTTAACTTGGGTATAATTTTCCAGCGTCATGATGCCATTTTCACGCCCAACGCCTGATTGCTTATAGCCACCCACAGGCATTTTGGCATCCGACTCGCCCCATGTATTGACCCAGCAAATGCCCGCTTGTAAGGCGTGGGTAATGCGATGAGCTTTATTTAAATCAGACGTAACCACGCCCCCTGCCAAGCCAAAAATCGTGTCATTGGCACGCTCTATCGCTTCATCTTCATCATCATAAGTCAAAATACTCATGACAGGCCCAAAAATCTCATCGGTAACAATACTCATCTCATCGGTGCAATCGGTAAAGACAGTCGGTAGCACAAACGCCCCCTTGGACAGCGACTCGCCACGCTCGGCAAAATCATCCGCCACCGCACGCCGTCCACCAAACAGCACCGTTGCCCCTGCTTTTTTGCCCTGCTCCATATAATCAAGCACTCGCTCCATGTGGGCAAAGCTCACCAAAGGACCCATGTTGGTTGTCTCATCAGTTGGGTCGCCCAAGCGAACCTTGGGCAGGCGTGCCAAAATGGCTTGTTCAAAGGCGTGTTTTTTGGCACTTGGTACAAAAACTCGTGTGCCATTGGTGCACACTTGTCCTGTGCTATAAAAGTTTGCCATCATCGCCACATCCGCCGCCAGTTCAATGTCAGCATCATCACAAATAATCAAGGGCGACTTACCGCCAAGCTCCATGGTTACGTCTTTTAGTGATGACGCTCCTGCAAGGCTCATCACTTTTTTGCCTGTTGCCACCGAGCCTGTAAATGAGATTTTGGCAATATCAGGGTGTTCGGTCAGATACGCCCCCACATCGCCACCGCCTTGCACGACATTAAACACCCCGTCAGGCACACCAGCTTGGCTATAAATCTCGGCAAGTTTTAGGGCGGTCAAAGGCGTAACTTCGCTCGGCTTAAAAATCATGGCATTACCAGACACCAAGGCAGGGGCGGATTTCCATAGGGCGATTTGAATGGGATAATTCCACGCCCCAATCCCTGCCACCACGCCAAGCGGTTCTCTTTGGGTATAAAAAAAGCTCCCTTCTTTGCCCGTGCGAAGTGGCACTTGCACCCCTTCAATGGCTGTGGCAAGCCCTGCATAATACTCCAACACATCCGCCCCTGTAACAATATCCACGTAAGCGGTCTCGCTGATTGCCTTGCCTGTGTCCGCCGTCTCCAAGCGTGCCAGCTCATCATTTTGTTCACGCAAAATCACCACCGCTTTTAGCAGTATCCGAGAACGCTCCACCGCCGTCATGCTTGCCCAGATTTTTTGTCCTGCTTTGGCACTTTGCACCGCTTTATCCACGTCCGCTTTTGAAGCACTTTGTAGCTTGGCAAGCGTGTCTGCCGTGGCAGGGTTGACCGTCTCAAAAAACTCCCCACTGCTGGCGGATACATATTTTCCACCGATATATAGCGATGTTTGTTCTACGTTTGGTAGTGATGACAATGGCATAACAAGACTCCTGTATTTTTAAAAATATATCATCAAAACTTATAAATTTTATTCAAAGGTTGATGAAACCAAAAAGATAGGTTATGATAACAAAAAATTATCTATAACGCAAATAATTGATTTTTAATGAATTTCTTGTTTAATTTGTGTTAAATGATTGTGTATTGCAAATTGATTTTTGTAAACTTTTTGTAAATTTATTAGGTTTTTTGAAAAAAATTTAGCAATTTTATATCATTTTTTATATCATTAACCACGAACTTGGAAGGTGACACTATGGAAGATACCAAATCCAAAGACGGTCGCCTAAACCGAACGGTATTTGCCTGTTCGGCGGTGATTATTGTCTTTTTTAGCTTATATACCATGCTGTTTAATGACAGTGCATCCGCCATTTTGGACGGTGTGTTGGCATGGGTAAGTACCACTTTTGGTTGGTACTACTTTTTTGCCGCATCGGTGTATATCATTTTTGTACTGTTCATCGCCTGCTCTCGCTATGGCAACATCAGGCTAGGCCCCAAGCACTCCCAACCTGAATACAGTCTTTTGACGTGGTCGTCCATGCTGTTTGCTGCAGGGATTGGCATTGACATCATGTTCTTTTCGGTGGCAGAGCCTATCATGCAGTACATGAATCCGCCTGTTGGGGACGGTCAGACCACACAGGCGGCTCGTGAAGCCTTGATGTGGACGATTTTTCACTATGGGCTGACGGGCTGGTGTATGTATGCGTTGGTGGGCATTGCCCTTGGCTATTTTGCCTACCGCTACAATCTGCCCCTAACCATTCGCTCGGCATTGTACCCCATGATCGGCAAAAAGATTGACGGACCAGCAGGTCATGCTGTGGACGTGGCGGCGATTTTGGGGACGATTTTTGGTATTGCTACCACTTGCGGTATTGGGGTGGTGCAACTAAACTACGGACTGCACGTTATTTTTGATTTGCCTGAAAACTTACTTTGGCAAATCGGACTTATCGCCCTAGCGGTCGCCATTACTATTGTGTCGGCAACCACAGGGGCATCCAAAGGCATCAAAATCCTATCGGAGCTTAACATTTATTTTGCCTTGGGGCTGATTTTGTTTGTGCTGTTTTTGGGCAATACCGAATTTTTACTAAACGCCATTGTCATGAACGTAGGCGACTATCTTAGCCGTTTTCCGACTTTGACTTTGGATACTTTTGCCTACAACCAAACGCCCGAACAAAAACAATGGATTCAAGACTGGACGCTGTTCTTTTGGGCGTGGTGGATTGCGTGGTCGCCTTTTGTGGGGCTGTTTTTGGCTCAAATCTCAAAAGGTCGCACCATTCGTGAATTTGTCATTGGCACCTTGTCCATTCCCTTTATGTTTACGCTCGCTTGGCTGTCGGTCATGGGTAACAGTGCCTTAAATGAAGTGCTAGGGGGCAACCTTGCCTTTGCCGAAAAAATCATCGCACGCCCTGAGATTGGCTTTTATGAGCTATTATCCACTTATCCGTGGTTCTCGGTAACGGCAATCATCGCTTTTGTCTCGGGACTTTTGTTTTATGTAACATCGGCAGATTCTGGGGCGATTGTGCTGAGTAATTTTAGCTTTAAAAGCCAAAAAAACACCGACACACCCCCCATTTGGATACGCCTGTTTTGGGCGGTGGCAATCGGTATGCTAACCGCTGCCATGCTGATGACAGACGGTATCACCGCCCTACAAAAAGCAACCATTGTCATGGGCTTGCCATTTAGCTTTGTCATGTTTTTTGTCATGGTGGGGCTGTTTAAGTCGTTACGCCTTGAAGATTTTAGAGAAGAGATTACCAAAATCAACGCCGTGCCTGTGGCAGGTGGCGTGGACGTGAGCGACTGGCAAACTCGCCTGCACCGCATTACCGCCTACCCTGACACCCAAGAAACAAAAGCGATGATGACCAATGTCTGCTTGCCTGCCCTAACTGACGTGGCAGACGCTCTACGCCAAAAGGGGCTGTCGGTGCGTGTGGAATCGGTCGCCTTGGACGATGAGCCAAGCCTTGTACAACATATGCTGACGGTGGATTATAAGGATGAGTACAACTTCGTCTATGGCATTGTCCCTGTCAAATACCCCGTGCCAGAGCGTCCAACAGTTGATGACGGGCAAGAGTTTTATTATCGCTTGGAGACGTATTTGTTTGAAGGCTTGCAAGGCAATGATTTGTCAGGCTTTAACAGCGAACAAGTCATCAATGACGTACTTGACAAATACGAGCGTCATCGGGCGTTTTTGCACTTAAATCGTGAAACCCCTGGCAATCGCCCTGTGTTTCCTGAATGATTTGTCAAAAAATAAAAGCGTGTCAAAAGGCACGCTTTTTTATTAAAATCCCCCTAAACTGTCATTCCCAAACTGCCATTTTTGCATTATAATAACCCTATTTTTTATCCGTGAACATTTATCATGAAAAAATCCTTACTTAGCCTAACCCTACTTAGCCTTAGCTTGTCCACTCATGCCCAATCAGACACGTCCGCCCTTGACGGCTTGACCATTGGTGCTTTAGCCAGTTTTGGTTCGCACGCCTATGCCACCGATGATAAAGTGGGGGCGGTGCCACTCGTGCTATACGATAACGACTATTTTTATGCCGAAGGCTCAGAGCTAGGCTTTTATGCTCACAAAGACAGCGAAAACTGGTTTCGTGTGGGGGCAGGCTATGAGTCTCGCCACTTTGAGCCAGATGACGCCACCACAACCGCCCTAAAAGGCTTAAATAGCCGTAAATCCAGTGCCAATATCGTGCTAAGTTATATGCGTATCACGCCTGTGGGCGGTTTTGAGATTAAGGCAGGCACCGACATGATGGACAGAAGTGGCGGTCAAACCGTCTCACTGGCTCATCGCAGTCTGTTTAAATTCGCCGATGACAAACTCACCGTGTATCCCAAATTTGGCGTAAATTGGTACAGCGATGATTATAACCAATACTACTTTGGCGTATCCGAACAAGAAAGCACCAAAACAGGCATAGACACCTACACCGCCAAATCCAGCTACTCGCCCTTTGTCTCGGTCTCTGGCAAATACCAATTTACCGACCACATCGGTGCCTTTGCCAACACCAAAGCCGAATGGCTCTCATCAACCCAAAAAGACAGCCCCCTAACTGATGATAAAGTGGACATTGGAGCAAATGTGGGTTTGACTTATACCTTTTAATGGTTAAATTTATATAAGTGCTTGATTTATCAAGGGCGAATGTGATTCGCCCCTACAACCCAAAAATAATTATCAAACAATAAAAAGGGCAAACCCACGTTCGCCCTTTTTATTGTTTATCCGTTTATCAATCATCGCTTGATTGTAATTGGATATAGTTTTGAATGCCGATGTCCGCAATCTTCTCTTGCTGGGTTTCTAGCCAGTCTTCGTATTCTTCATTGCCGTCTTTTAGCTTGATGAGTAGCTCACGAGAAACAAAATCACGCTTGGCGGTACATACATCAATCGCTTCTACCAACACGTCATGTTTACGCTTTTCCAAACGCAAATCACACGCCAAAATCTCTTCTACGGTCTCGCCAATCATGAGCTTACCCAAATCTTGTAAGTTTGGCAAACCTTCTAACAGCAAAACCCGCTCAATCAGCTCATCTGACCATTTCATCTCACGAATGGACTGCTTAAAAAATGAGTCGTTTAGCTCTTCCACGCCCCAATTTTTGACGATACGAGCGTGCAAAAAATACTGGTTAATGGCAATTAGGGACTGACCCAATACCAAATTTAACTGACGGATAACGTCTTTATCGCCTTTCATGTTATTACCTTTTTATCTTTAATTTCAACGTTTAATTTTTTAAAAAAGGGTGCATACACACCCCCTTTTTTACCTTTTTCTGCCTTATCGCCCTACTTAGTGCGTGGCACCGACCATGTTAGGCTCAGCACTTTGGCTTTGTAGGTAGTTTTGTAATCCCATCAGCTCAATCAAGCGTAGTTGTTTTTCTAGCCAGTGGGCGTGGTCTTGCTCAGTGTCTTCTAACTGACGCACGAGCATATCACGGGTTACATAATCACGCTCGGCTTCACAGATAGCAATCCCTTCTTTTAGGTGTTCTTGCACGGTGTATTCTAGCTCCAAATCGCTTTTTAGCATGGCAGGCACATCGGCACCGATGTTAATCTCGCCCACTTGCATATTTGGCGTACCGCCTAGCATGATGATACGGTTGATAATCAGGCGTGCATGTAGGGTCTCGTCTTCCATTTCGTGATAAATGCGGTCGTGCAATTTACCCAATTCCCATTCAGCGTACATTTGTGAATGGATAAAATACTGGTCTCTGGCACCCAATTCGCCCGCCAATAAGAAATTTAGATAATCAATGACTTTTTGAGATGATTTCATGATAAAAATCCTGTGTTAGATAAAGAAAAATCAGCCAACGCTGTATGGGACATATCATAGCACAAAGATAGGGATTGACAAGGGGGTATTTGTATGGCAAAGGAACTGCGAACGACTTACGCTGTGAGAATGGCTATTACAATAACAAAAATTTTCACCTAAGAAATCATCTTAGGTGAATTGGAGAAAATGGTTTTGGCAAATAGGCTAAGTTATTGATTATATTGTTATTTTTATTATTGATGACAATTCCTTTTACTATTTTAATAATTTGCAAATAATAAGGCTTATTAGTTAATTTTATCAACTTGAAAATGACTATTAATTGATAATTTTAATCTAGCTAAGATTATGCAAAGACGCTTATATTTAGAAATATTATAGCAACAAATTTACCAAATATTTACAAAAATATCAGCAATCACACCGCCATGGCATCTACCGCCACATATTTGGCATGATGTTCATCAACCAAGTCCTGCACCATTGGCATACAACAGCCACAACAAGTGCCGACCAGTAGCTCACTTTGCAATGCTTCTACACTATCAACGCCTTGTAGCATGGCAGTTTTGATTTGGGTGTCTTTGATGTCATGGCAAATACAAACATACATGGCGAAGTCCTTGGTGAATGCTGTTGTGGATTGGCTATTTTTTAAACGAAAATAAGAACGGTTATTCTTATTAACTTATGGCGTTATATTAGCAATAATTATTATTATTTGCAAGCAAAAATTGATAATTTTTATAAAAAAGTTTAAAAATTTTGATGAATAAAAATCCCCAAAACATCATATCTTGGGAATTGTTAAAAACTCAATCAAATTTGATTATTCATCAACAAAAGATAACCAGTGCTTGTATTTGTCATTACGCCCTTGCACCACGTCAAAATACAAGGTTTGTAGTTTTTCGGTCAGCTCGCCACGTCCGCCCTTACCGATGACACGGTCATCATATTCACGGATTGGGGTAACTTCGGCAGCGGTGCCTGTCATAAAAATCTCATCGGCAAGGTAGAACTCATCACGAGTGATACGGCGTTCTACGACTTTGATACCCAAATCATGAGCGAACTCAATAATCGTACGGCGAGTAATGCCGTCTAATGCTCCGCCTGCAAGGTCTGGGGTATGCAGCTCGCCATTTTTCACCAAAAATAAGTTCTCGCCCGAGCCTTGACATACGTAGCCCAGTGGGTCCATAAGAATGGCTTCATCATAGCCTGCTTTGGTCGCTTCTTGGTTGGCTAGGATAGAGACAGGATAGTTGGCGGCGGCTTTTGCCTTACACATGGTTACGTTAGGGTGATGGTGTGTATAGCTTGATGTTTTGGCACGGATACCATTTTTGATACCATCTTCGCCCAGATATGCCCCCCAGTGCCATGCAGCAACGGCTGAATGAATGGTATTGTCTTTGGCGGCGATACCGAGCTTTTCTGAACCCACCCAGATGAGCGGACGAATATAGGCAGACGCCAAGCCATTTTCACGCACCACGTCTTTTTGGGCTTTGACCAACTCATCATGGCTATAACGCACGTCTAGCTGAAAAATTTTGGCAGAATTAAGCAGACGTTCGGTGTGTTCATGCAGACGGAAAATGGCGGTACGTCCGTCAGGGGTCTGATAGGCACGCACGCCTTCAAACACCGCCAAACCATAATGCAGGCTGTGGGTCAAAACGTGGACTTTGGCATCAGGTTGGTTGATTAGTTCGCCATCTAGCCACATTTTGCCGTCTTGGGTTGCTAAACTCATAAGTTTTTCCTTGATAAAAAAGAGCTTTTAATAAAATTATTTTATAAACTTAGAGCGTTCATAAAATAAAAGTAATCGCATGATTATAACACCGTTTGGGCGTTTTGCAATAGTTTTTTAAGGCGTGGTGCGAGCGATTGCCGTCTCTGATAGTACAAACTGGCGTACGTCATTTAGCATGGTTGTATCAAAATTATGAATAAAGGCAAACGACAAGTGCCTGTCAGGGTCGCAGAACGCCACCGAGCCATTATAACCCATGTGTCCGTAGGCGTTTGGCGTGTGTTGCAAGCTAAACAGGCGATGAAAACCCGACCGCCACCGCATATTGGCAGGCATGACCGCATCAAAACCGTCCACACGCACCGCACGCATGTCAGCAAGTACCGCAGGCGTGATGAGCGTTTGCCCTTGCCATACGCCACCATTGGCGTGCATGGCATAAATAGTCGCTAGGGCGTGGGCGGTAGAGACCCCATTGGCGGCAGGAATGACCGCTTGCAACACCTTATCATGATGATATTCCACGCCATCACGTCCGTTTGGCATGAGTGCGTTTTTATAATTGACAAGGTTCATCTTGGCGGTGTCAAAATACAGCTTATTAATGCCAGATGTACCAAGCGTCTCTGCTTTATCCGCCCACAATGGCGTGATGTCAAGCCCTGCATAGACCGCCAACATCTCTGGGGTGTCAGGTTTTAGGGTTGGTTTGCGTTTGGTGGTGGGCGTGCCATCAAAATACCGCACTGGCTTGGCAACTTGCCCTAGCTTATCGGCAGGTAGTCCATAATACAGCTCGCCCTGTATGCCTAAGGGCGTAGCAAGGTATTCATCTAGGGCGTGTTGCAAGGGTAATCCCGATACACGCTCCACCAATCCCCCCAAAATCCACCCCGAAACCAACGCACTATACGCACTGCCATAGCCCTGTTCGTCCTGCCCTTTGGGGGTGTCAGGCGACATTTGGGCGACTTTGGCGGTCATCGTCTGCCAGTCGGTCAGCTCATCGGTGTCATGGGTGAGCGTGGTGATGTTAAACAGCCCTGCGGTGTGGGTCAAGATGTGGCGTGGCGTGATATGCTCTTTGCCCCCTGCCCCAAACTCCGCCCAATACGAACTAATGGGCATATCATAGTCTAGTAGCCCCTTTGAGACCAACACCGCCACCAGCGTTGCCATCACGCCTTTGCCGATAGAGAAATTTACCGATAGCGTGTGGGCGTGCCAGTCTTGGTGTGGCAGGGCTTGCCCTATGGCGGTGTTTACCACCGTCTCGCCTTTGTGGGTGATGACCAGTGAGCCACCGGCAGGCGAGTCGTCAAATTGTAATTTAGAAAGCAGCTTGGGAAAATCTTGCCACATGGTCTGTACCTAATGATAAAAATGGCTTATTGTATAAGAATTTGGGGAGAAATTCAAAGTGTGGATTGGACAGTGCTATTATTATGATAGATAAATATGCTGATTTTGGATTTGATATTTGTTATTCCTAAAAACGATTTTGACAATAAAATAATTAAGACGTGCTGAACTTAAACGTTCAGCACGTCTTAGAATTTGTTATTTAGAACTGGGTTTTATATGCTTCGACCTAACTTTAAACCCAACAAACCTAAGAGATTCATCAGAGATACAGCTAACAAAATTGAATTTTAGCCCTGAGCTTGTCCGTCATGGTTCGACAGGCTCACCACGAACGGAAACCGTAGCACTTTTTCATTTTGTAGAGTGTATTAAATTCTTTTACTGCACTTATACTACACTTAGTTTTTGTTACCAATCAACTCAATGTATCATGCTGATATGATACCCTACCATAACAAAGGATTTTTTGAACATAGGTATATATCTCATCAACAAGCCCATTATCTTACCCATACGAACAATCTCAGACAAATCGCCAAAATAGGTATGTTCTTGATAATGCAGTTTTTTATGCCAACATTGAAGGGATTTTGGGTCATCCAGCCCAAATTTGAATACCGCTCTTGTGTCTTTGATGGTGTCGTGATATTTGGTTTGGCGACTGACAAGTTTGCTTGGTGCATCAAAATACACATAAGCGTGAGTGCATTTGTCTGCCAGCATGGTCATAAATGCACGATTACTGTCTTCATCAAAATACATCATAACACCTTCAATAAGGAATAAAAATGGCGTATCAGGGTGTTTTTTGATAAGTTCATCAAGCCAATCTGCCTCAAACATCGATGAGCTGATGCTGTATTCATTATCAAGCGGGGTTAGCCATTGATGGCGAATGGTGATAACTTCATCGATGTCTAGGTTATAAAAATAAGCACGATTGGCAAGTTCGCCAAGCCTTTGTAGGCGAGTATCCAAACCGCAACCGACATTGATGATGACACCTTGGGAGTGATTGGTAAGAAATTGTCTTGCTTTGTCGTCAAAATATCGCACACGCAAAGCAATGCCAATCTCGCTTTTTGGCTTATTATCCATATCGTCAAATTGATAGGGTAATTTGCCAAGAAGTGCCACTGCATCAGGGTCGGTAATGATGGGATTGGGTTTTTGGCTGTGGATTGCACGCATATACAAAGGCACAAGCAACGTCTCGGCGATGGGATTTTTGATGGAAGAATGGATTTTCGGCATGGCTATATCAATCTTTTAATAATAATGATTACTATTTTATAATTTTTTTTCATAATAATCAAGTTATTACTTATTTAAGTGCCATCACAGCCCACCACTAACGATTTTCTGTAAATTCTAAGTTTTATAGGAAGTCTATTGTAAATCTACAACAAAAAAGACATACTCAGTATGTCTTTTTCACCCATCATAAAAACGTAATTTTACCGAGTAAATGCGGTTTTTCCGTGCCTGCCGCATACAGGGCAAAGGCTCGCCCATCGCTCTCTTGGCGTGCCACAAAGTCAATCTTGGACGGCAAGAAAATGGGTGTTTTAAATGACACGTCCACTCGGTACGCCTTTGGCAAATCATAAAATTGAGCAATGCTCGCCGCCTTTGACCACATACCATGAGCGATTGCCTTAGGAAAGCCAAACGCCCGAGCCGATAAGGGGTGCAAATGGATTAGGTTAAAATCCCCCGACACGAACGCATACCGCCGTCCGATGTCTTCTGGGATATTAATCAGCTCCGCCCAACCGTTATCATCAGGCTCTAAGCGTGCCACACTCTCAGGCACAGATTTGACCGTGCGTTCATCGACGGGCTTTTTTTGGCGAGACAGATAGGTTGATGTCCCCTGCCACACCAACTCATCATCGATATGCACTTCGGTGATAAAATCAAAGGTCTGCCCCTTGTCATGGGGGGTTAGGTTATCAAGTCGCACGCTCATCTTGACCGTTTCGGTATCAAAAATCGGACGATACTGCGTAACGCTGTTTTCTAAATGCACCAGCCCAAGCATGGCAAAAGGAAAATCAGGCTTTGCCATCATGTTCATCTGCAACGTCTGCGACAGCACCGCAAAATACGTTGGCGGTACACGCCCATCATCAATAAACCCACAGATTCGCCGATAGTCTCGCAAATTGTTCTGGTCAATGGCGAGTTTGTCCACTGCATACACCGAATCAGGCAATGCCCCTGCTCGGTTGTCGCCATGCGGAATCAAACTTTTGATAACATTGGCGTAAGTGGTGTGCATTTTTGGCAATTCTTTAAAATTTTGTTCTGCCATATCATACCTTTAAATAAATCTCTTTCCAAACTAAAAATAAACCTTTATAAGTATTGGGGTTGAAGATTTTAAAAATCCACAAAAATCGGGGTTTGGAAAGAAGTCTAATATAGAATAATTTTTGGTAAATTTTAATGGATTTTTGGGGGAATGTAAATCAAAAATGTACAAGTGTACGGTTTATATGTTTCACATCAAAATTTACCAATGAATAAAATCACGCCCCAAGCACGCTTTGACCGCACACACGCACCACGTTGCCATTAAGTCCTGACGCTTTTGGCGACAGTAGCCACGATATCGTCTCTGCCACGTCCACAGGCTCACCGCCTTGACTCATCGAGTTCATACGGCGACCGGCTTCACGAATGGCAAAGGGAATGGCACCGGTCATCTTGGTCTCGATAAATCCAGGGGCGACCGCATTGATACGGCGTGCCGAACCGTCTAGGCTCTTGGCGGTTGCTTCAACCAGACCGATAACCCCTGCCTTACTCATGGCGTAGTTGGTTTGCCCTAGATTGCCGGCAATGCCTGAGATACTAGACACGCAGACGATACGAGCCGACTCGGACAAGCCGTTATTGGTAAGCAGGTAGTTATTAATGGTGCTAATGGCTTTTAGGTTGATGTTTAACACCAAATCCCATTTGTCAGCACTCATGTTGGCTAGGGTCTTATCACGGGTAACGCCAGCGTTATGTACCACACCGTCCAACACGCCACACGCCTTTAAAATCTGCTCGCCAGCGTCCGTTTGGGTAATGTCCAGTGGTAAGGCATGACCGCCCAAATTGCCCGCAACTTTTTGTAAATCTGCCAAAGACGCAGGCACGTCCAAGCAGTACAGCTCTGCCCCGTCTCGTGCCAACACTTTGGCAACCGACTCGCCAATGCCACGACTCGCCCCTGTTACTAGGATTTTTTTGCCTTTTAGGGGTTTGGTTTCGTCAAAATCAACCAATGAGATCTCATCGCCATTGTCCTTGATATAGACCGCTTGCCCTGACACATATGCCGATTTTGCCGACATAAAAAAGCGTAAGGCGTGGTCTAGGTGCTCTTCGGCACCGATTTGGGTGTATAGCACATTGGCGGTAATGCCTTTTTTGAACTCTTTGGCGACTGATTTAACAAATCCTAACACCGCCCGTTGTGCCAAAGCAAAATCAATGTCCGTGCCTGTACAACAAGACGGACGAGCAATCAGTACAATCCGACCAGACGGTTTGATACGGCGAGCGATTTTATGGAAAAATTCATACACCGCCTTTAAGCCGTCCGTGTCTTTGATGTTGGTAACATCAAAAATCGCCACTTTAAAACGCACGTTCTCGTCTGTTAGGCGGTCATCTAGCTTATCGGCAGTGGTGATTTTGGCGTCCAATGCGGTCAAAATCTCATTTACACTACGGCTCACATCACTGTTGCCGACCGCCCCAAATGCCACTTCGCCACGCACCACAGGCTGACCCACTTCAAAGCGGTCAAGTTTAATGGGTGTGGGTAAACCTAGATTTTTTGCAACAGTTCTACCCAGACCTGATTGCACCAATTCACCATAACGGTCGCTCATAGGAGTATCCTTTTGTTTGTCAATACAATAAGCCCCATTCTAGCATAAAAATAAATGTTGGCACAAAATTTTCTCTATTATAAAAATAAGTTATATATTTTAAATAAATAACAAAAAATTATTTAATAAAGCAAAAAACATTTTCCCTTTTAAGTCAAATAATGATAAGCTAGGATAAGCTAAATCAGCCTTTTACCTTTATCAATTCATTTCATTAAGGATAAGTCATGACCATCAAAAAAGTTGCCATTCTTGGCGGAAACCGCATTCCCTTTGCTCGCTCAAATGGTGCGTACGCAGACGCCAGTAATATCGATATGCTCTCATCGGCATTGGACGGTTTGGTTGCTCGCTTTGATTTGGCGGACAAAGAGATTGGCGAAGTGGTTGCTGGCACGGTCTTAAAGCATAGCCGTGATTTGAACCTAACCCGTGAAGCCCTGCTAAACACCGCCCTATCGCCCACGACCCCTGCCTATGACATCTCGCAGGCGTGTGGCACAGGTCTGCAAGCCACGTTTGCCGTTGCCAACAAAATCGCACTGGGTATCATCGATAGCGGTATCGCAGGCGGGACGGACACGACATCGGACGCACCGATTGCACTCGGGGACGGCATTCGTAAGCCCTTGCTTGCCATCAATAACGCCAAAACCGCCAAAGCTCGCCTAACCGCCCTAACCCACATCAACCCCAAAGACCTACTGGCATTCCCTGCCAATGGCGAGCCACGCACTCGCCTATCTATGGGCGAACACCAAGCCATCACCGCCCTAGAATGGAACATCAGCCGTGAAGCCCAAGATGAGCTGGCATTTAACAGCCATCAAAATCTGGCTCGTGCGTATGATACGGGATTTTTTGATGATTTGATGACCCCTTACAAGGGGCTAAACCGTGATAATAACTTGCGTGCAGACACCACGCTGGACAAACTTGCCACGCTAAAACCTGCCTTTGGTAAGCGTAACGCCAACCCAACCATGACCGCAGGTAACTCCACGCCACTGACAGACGGTGCGTCTTGTGTGCTACTTGCCAATGATGACTGGGCGAGCCAACATGGCTTTGAACCACTTGCCTACATCACACATCAGCAAACGGCGGCTGTGGACTTTGTGGGTAAAAATGGACTGACCGAAGGACTGCTTATGGCACCTGCCTATGCCGTACCAAAAATGCTCGCTCGTGCTAGTCTAACCTTACAAGACTTTGATTTTTATGAAATTCATGAAGCCTTCGCCAGTCAAGTACTCTCTACTCTGGCTGCTTGGGAAGATGAAAACTTCTGCAAAAACCGCTTGGGGTTAGATAAGCCACTTGGTAGCATTGACCGCAGTAAGCTCAATGTCAATGGGTCAAGCCTTGCCGCAGGGCACCCCTTTGCTGCCACAGGCGGACGTATCTTGGCAACCGCCGCCAAATTGCTCGCCCAAAAAGGTTCAGGGCGTGCCTTGATTTCTATCTGTGCCGCTGGCGGTCAAGGCGTTACTTGTATTTTAGAGCGTTAATCATACAAAAAATTGTCCCAAAATGTACCAACCCCAATCTGTCATGGATTGGGGTTTTTGGTTTTATAGTCAATTAACCCCAATTTGCACCAATGCTAAATTTTAAAAATTTATTTGTCGCATGGTAAGGTGCGTACCACACACTTTTTAAATGAAAAATCTTATTGGTGCGTAATACGCACCTTACTGCCAATGGGTGTATTTTGAAGTTAGATGATTATAATTCGTCCCTACAACCCAAAAAATAATTATGGGGTAATCAATAAATTACCATTTAAGTTGAGATTAAAGTAACAAATCCAATTCCCCCTGCCATTTCAAATAATTACCAATAATGAATTTTTCAATTTTCCATGGTAAATAATGGTGTGTTTATATTTTAATTTTTTCTATTTTAATAAATTACTAGCCAAAATTGATTATGTTAAATAAATTTGGTATAAAGTGAAAAAGGTTTTTGGGTTTGGCAAATTAGAGCGTGGGGAAAGTTTGGTAAAATGAAAAAATTGGAATTTTCCTTTATAAAGTTTTTAAGAAAAAGATAGGATTATGTTAAATAATTTTTTAAATATTTAACTCCAATCCCCACGCATTTTCCCTAAAAAACTCTTTTATTTCCAACGCTCGTTCATTTTTTATTTATAAGCGGCTTGTATTTTTGTAAGTTATATAATAACATAGCTTACTTTTTGCCATTTGGCTGACCTTAGGACTTTATCATGACTTTTAAATACACCGCCCTAGCCTGCTCACTTGCCGCCGCCCTTGCCTTGACCGCCTGCGGTAATGACGACAAGGCGACTACCGCCACAGACAACGCCACGCCTGCCACGAGCGAGCGATAAGACACTCACGGTTGTTACCCCTTGGGAAATTACCAATGCCGACCCCATCATCTCGTCATTTTTTCATCATTGGAGCTTGTCATGAGCGAACAAAGCGTGAACAAAAAAGGTAGAGCCAAATTCAAGCCCACCCCCAAAGCCAAAACCGCAGGGCGACAACCTGAAAAATGGTTTAATGTCTTTTTGTGGATTGTGGCGATAATTTTTGCCAGCTTTTTGATTGGACTGGGGAGCAAAATCGTGGCGGATTTGCCGATGATTAGCACCGACCCTGTGGAATTATCTGATTTTGTCGCCGACCGTCCTGCCTACAACCAGCTAAAAGACGAGCTGACCCAAGCCGAACAACAAGAGCAAGACATCACTCACGAATGGGAACAAAAAAGCCATGAGCTAACCCAAAAACAAAGTGAAAACACAAACGCCCGTGAGACTTTTGACAACTGGCTTGCCACACGTTCTGTTACCGAGCAATCCGACCAAAACCCCGAAGTCATCAAACGCACAAGCGAGCTTGATGAGCTAAAAGCCCAAGAACAAGCCTTACAAAGTGAGCTGTCCGCCATAGAAAAACGCCAACTAGACAGACGGCAGACGGTAGAGAACATCCAAACCCAAATCATGCTCATGGAAGCGGACGCTATGGGCGGCTACAACCGCCATAATAACCGCACCGAATTGCAGGTATTTATTTATCGCTTGATGATTACCTTGCCACTGTTATTATTGGCAGGTTATCTGTTTAAACGCTATCGCCATACTAACGCATGGCCGTTTGTGTGGGGCTTTACGTTTTTTGCCCTGTTTGTGTTTTTTGTGGAATTGGTGCCGTATCTACCCAACTATGGCGGTTATGTTCGCTATGGCGTGGGGATTATCGTAACGGTCGTCATCGGCAAATACGCCATTGGAGCGATGAACGCCTATCTAGAACGCAAACGAGTCGAAGAAGCCTTATCCAGCAACGAACGCCAACAACATATGGATTATGATGAAGCTCACATCAAAATCGGCAAGGGCATTTGTCCAAGCTGTGAACGCTCGCTCGATTTCAATAACACCGATTTGGACTTTTGTCCGCATTGTGGGATACATTTGTTTGAATATTGTTCAAATTGTACCACTCGCAAAAGCACCTTTAATCATTATTGCTTTAAATGTGGTCTGGCAAGTCGCACGGAGCATTTGGACGAACAGGTCTTTACCCCTGCAAATCCCAACACTCCACCCACCCAAATCTAAACACCAAACCCCATGCCATGCGTGGGGCTTTCTATTTTAAAAAAATATTATGTTATTACATTTGCTTTTATCATCATAAAAATTATAATAGTCCGATTTTGCTTATCATTATTATCATGCTAAAACTACTCACATCACAGCTTATCCAACTACTCTTGGTTGTCTGGTCAGTCGGTACTTTGACCTTTGTTCTTATGCGAAACCTACCAGGGGACATGGCGTATCGCATTGCGGCATCTCGCTACGGTTATGACCAAGTAACGGCAAGCTCTGCCAGCCAAGTGCGTGCTGAGCTGGGGCTTGATTTGCCGTGGTATGAGCAGTACATAGCATGGTTTGGCGACCTGCTCCGCTTGGATTTGGGTAATTCGCTCGTCAGTGGGGCAAGCGTGTGGAGCGAGCTAGCCCATCAGTTTGGGCACACACTGGCGTTGGCTTTTGTCGCTTTGGTCATCTCACTCATCATCGCCCCACCCATAGGCATACTCTCCGCCCTGCGACCTAATGGCGTCTTTGACCGTTTTACCTTATTTATCGCCACCTTGCTCCGCTCTGCCCCTGCCTTTATCATTGGCGTGCTACTCATCACCATCTTTGCGGTGCATTTAAAATGGTTACCCGCCATCGGCTACGGCAAACCAATTAACTACGTCCTACCTGCTCTCACGCTTGCCTTGGGTCTGTCGGCGGTGTCCATTCGGGTCAGTCGTAATGCGGCAGTGGCGGTGCTTGATTCTACGTTTTATGAATTTGCCAAATTAAAGGGGCTAACCCCTTGGCAGGCGTTTAGACGGCATGGCGTTCGTAATATTGCCATTCCCATTGTCGCTTATCATGGCGTACAGCTCATCTATCTCATCGAAGGCATGGTCATCGTGGAGAGTCTATTTGCATGGCCGGGTATCGGTCATGCCCTAGTCCACGCCATCATCGCCAGAGACATACCGATGATACAAGGTTCGGCTTTGGTCATGGGCGGACTGTTCGTGGTGTTAAATACCATCTTGGATGTCATCAATCGCTACATCGACCCCCGTTATGAAGCTCACTAAGCCTTATCAGCATTTGCCAAACCCCGTTATCAACTTGCCAATATTATGATGAAATACTTAAAAAAACCTAACCCTCACTCAGCTTATCGGACTTGTCATTTTGGTGGTGCTACTCGGCTTTGCCTATGGCAGTCCGCTCGTACGTCCCTATGACATGGCACTGCAAAACCTAGATGTTATCCTATCTGCCCCGAGTGGCGAACACCCCTTTGGCACCGACCATTTGGGGCGTGATATGATGGCACGACTGGCGTCCGCCATTCGCTTGTCTTTCTCGCTCATTGTCGGCTCGGTGGGGGTGTCGCTCATCTTTGGGCTGTTGTTTGGCTTGCTGTCGGGGATTTTTGGGGGGATTTTGGATAAGTTTTTTAACTTTATCTGTGATTGTATCATGGCTCTGCCTGGTCTTTTATTTATCCTGCTGTTTGCATCTATCGCCCCAAATAGTTTTTGGTCGCTGTATCTTGGTGTGTCGCTTGTGATGTGGGTGGAGTTTTTTAAGATGACCCGTGCGATGAACCTAAACCTATGCAAATCAAGCGAAGTACAAGCCAGCACGCTCATGGACATGGGGCTGTGGTACATCATCAAACGCCACTATCTGCCAAGGCTCGCCCCTGTCATGTGGACGCTCTCGGCATTTGGGGCGGGTAATGCGGTGCTTGCCCTTGCCACGCTTGGCTTTGTCAATGTCGGTCTTAAACCACCCACTGCCGAGCTGGGTCTGATGATGACCGAGCTGTTTCCTTATTATTATGAAGCCCCTTTGGTGTTCTTTTTGCCGATTATTACCGTGTTTTTACTCGTGCTTTCTTTTCAATTATTATCAGGCAAACAGGACGGCTAATCATGCAAGACACCCAAACATCATCAGATATTTTAATCCAAATCAACAACTTATCCGTCCACACCACAGACGGTGCTACCTTGGTTGAGCCCATTAGCCTGAGCATACAACAGGGGCAAAACTTGACTATCTTGGGCGAGACAGGCTCGGGCAAAAGCCTACTTGCCCAAGCAGTCATGGGGGCGTTGCCTAAGGGCTTGACGGTCAAAGGGCAAATTCTCATCAACGGCAAAACACTCCATGACGGGCAAGGCGAGCTTGATGAACATCAATTTGCCAAGCTATGGGGGCGTGATTTGACCATGCTTCCCCAAGAGCCAGTGCGTTCGCTTGACCCCACCATGACGGTGTTTCGCCAGATTTGGGAGAGCCTACATTTTGTCAAACGAGCCGATAACGCCACCGCCAAAGACACCACCCTACGCACCTTAGAGCAACTCTCGCTAGCCCACGCCAAAGACTACTATCCGCATGAGCTGTCAGGGGGCATGGCACAACGTGCGTCCTTTGCGTCCGCCACCGTGAGCGGGGCGTATATGGTCATCGCCGATGAACCCACCAAAGGGCTTGACCACACCAATAAAATCGCTGTCGTGGATATGCTCGCCCAAGTCGCCAAACAAGGCGGTTGCCTTTTGACTATCACGCATGATATCGAAGTCGCCAACCGCCTAAGTGGCGATAATGACCTGCTTATGGTCATGAAAAAAGGCAAGCTCTTGGAGCAAGGGCAAGCCACCGACGTCCTGCAAAATCCCAAATTAAACTCCACCACAATAAACCAACCATACACTCTGCAATAAATGGGATAATGTAAAACAATGTGGGATAAGTTAAGATAGACCATTTTGCAAGGGCGTTACACTGGGTGCAACAAGTTGGGTGGGGCATAAATTTTGAGTTTTGGGAAAAGACAGGTAAAAACACCTGTCTTTTTTATTGTCCTATTTTAGCACATAAGCTCACGATGGCGGATCGATTTTTTTTAGGTGGATGGCTTTGGGTTATGTGCCAGATGTCAGGGCGGATAAGGCGACTTCTATTAGCCGTCTATCGCCATCGCTTTGTAATTGCCCGTCAGGGGAAATGGGTAAAAATGGGCGAGCGGGTAGTGTAACTGATTTGACTTTTGCAAAGCCGTTTGGCGTGGCAAAAATAAGATGGGATTTTTGTTTTGGTCTGATTATGCCACCAAAATGATGAATGCGAGCATAAATCATATTGGTGCCGATACTGGCGGTGTGGCTGGTGGCACTGCTGGTAACGCTGTCTTTGAGTTCGCCTGTATTGGTTAGGGTTTTGCCATTACCAAAGGCTTTACGCACCCACGCCTGTCCGCCAAAGGCTTCGTTTTCAAAGTTATCGGCGGTCATTGTCTCTAATTCTGTGGCAAGTTCTTGCATAATGACACGACTATTACTGGTGTTTCTTAGTAATTGGGCTAAGGTGCTTTGAGCTTGGCTGTCGTCTAGGTTGATAATGAGCATTGGCAAAGTTTCCTAAGTTTGGTATAATGTAGATATTCTGCAACAAGTCCTGCGTGGGCGGGGGGAGTAACACACTTAGGTGTGCCAGTTCGGTTACGGTTCGAGTCCGTCAAAGTTGCAGAATTTTTTTATTGGATTTTGGCAAATACATTGCCATCAATAGACCCTTTAATGCTATTTAAATCTTGATAAAACCCACTTATCACTTCCGCCCCATTCTTGGTCATCTGCACCGTCAGTTTAATCACTCTATCATCAGGCATTTTATAAACAAGCAATAAATTGTTATTTTGGGTGTCCCAAAGCTCCCAATCAGGCTTGCCAAACTCTCTGACAATTTTTTCTAACGCCATTTCGTCCAAAGCGTCATTGTGAGCGGTATGGCGTGTATTTTTACGACCTGTAATGACCTTATCACGAAAACCCACCACAGGCGATAGCTCGTCCAAATCAAGCCCTTCTTTCTCTGCCAATCTTTCAAAGGACTTTTGGGGCAATACGCCCACCCCATAAGTCCGCCCCTGTACTTGCCCATTGAGTTGCGATTGTCTGACCCACGCCAAAAACCCCGCCACTCGCACATCAGATGCCATATCTTTGGCAATTTCTTGCAGAGCGTGTTTTTGCCCTAGGGCTTGGCGAGCTTTGTCATACCAAAGTTTATCAAACAAATGACTGGCAACAGGACTACCACCAAAACCATTTTCGCCTAAAATTCGCTCATCACTGCTTTGTGTAATGCCCACCTTTTCGGCTTGTTTTGTCGTTATTGCCTTGACAGTGCATCGGCAACCAAAGCCGTTTGGTGGATAAGAATGCGACCAAAATGGGTCATCGTGGGCATAGACCACTCCGTGCCTTGCTGAATGACTAGGGCGAGTGCGTCTGTCTAGGACAGCGGAGTATTGCCAATAAGGGTGGGTGTGAGCCGCTTCTTTCATTCGCTCGTATTTGGCACTCATCACAGCGGTTCGGCGATTGGTGTGATAAATGGTTCTAAGGCGACGATTTGACCCTAATTTGACTTGTTCTGTCTGACCTGTTTTTGGATTTCTTGCCAGCGTTTCACCCCACCAACCCTGCTGTATCAAATACGGCTTAATGGTATTTTCAAAGCCCTTATAGCCTGTGCCGTCCGCCATTGCTTGCTCTATCGCTTTTTTGGTGGTGGACAGCATATCAAGGGCGGTCATTTTGGCTACTGTGAAACTTCGTGCGTGAGCAAGGGTGTGCGTGTCCGTCCAATCCCAACCGATGTGCAAGCCTTTGGATTTTAAATGTTCAATGGCTCGCTCAGGTGGCATATCAAACAGGGCTTTAATTTGTCTGTCGGTAAGTTTGTCAATCTTATTCATCATTGCAGCCCCATTTCTTCTTGGGTGTGTAAGCGTGATAGCGTGTCGGCAATGAACAGCATTTGGGTCAGTTTATCTTGTAGTTCATCGATGTTCATTGTGGGATAAAGACTGGCTAATTTTTCCAAAAGAGCGGTTTCACTGTCCAAATTGGCATTGTCCAAACTGGTAAAATCATTCAGCATTTGCACCGCTTGGGTGGTCAAATCATCATCACTTGGCACGCCTATCGCCAATTTGTCAGACAAATCGCCCTGTGGTGCGAAAGATTTTTCACTAAAATTGGGGGTGGTTGGTACGGTGTTTGTAGGCATTGGCTTGGCATTTAGGGTAAATTCATCAGCCGATAAATTATAAGCCCGCTCATAATAGCTTTGATTAAAAGACACGCCAAGAGCGGTCAAAATCTGGTCTCTCTCCGCTAGGGTCTTATCGCCCACTTCATCTTCATATAGGACAAATTTGGGTGGACTCACATTGTGAAAATTCAGCTCACAAATCCATGCCAAAAGCGTATTAAAACAGCTCTCTACCACTCGGCAATCATTATCACGAATGTCTTTTGTTACCGTAAGTCCTGCCATTGCACTGGCGTGGCTTGTGTCTTTTTCGGTGGTTTGGTCTTGACCCAGTAGAGCAATGTTAATCTCGCTGCGGCAATAACGGATAAAGTCGTCAAACACCTGTGATGAGCCTGTTTTGCCTGTGGCTTCTTTGATTTCCACGCTACTGTCGTTGGGGATTGTCGCTACCGCATTGCCCATTAAGTCTTCTAGGGCATCAAGAAGTTTGTTTGTGTCTTCGTCTGTGTTGGAGCGAGGCTCGTGTCCGATAATCCAAGGGCTACCAAACTTTTCGGCAAACTCTGCCCAAAACTTTAAACCGCCACGCTTAAAGACGGTCACCCAATACACGCAAGACAGCTCGGCCGTGCCATAAGGATTGGTAAAGCTGGCGTTGTTGGTGGGGCAAAGGATTTTAAAGGGTGGTGGTGTGGTCTTGGTAATGCCGTCAATCAGCAAAAGCTCGCCATTGGTGTCAAAACCTGTCCATTCTTGGGGGATTGCGATGAGTTTGACAGGTATCCAAACACCATTTTTAAACTGCCAAATCACTTCAATGGGTTGGTAGCCATACAATACCGCCTCTAAAATCTGCCCAATCAGCCCATAAATATCTAGGCTGTCAAAAATCTGGTCTATGACGGCTTGTTGTTTGTCAGACAAATCGCTGTCAAGGCGGTAATTTAAGCCCGCCACACTTGCCTTACGACGGCGTACCGCCCCTGCCACAATGGGGTCAATCAAAAGCTCACGATACGCAGAGAAGCTGGATTTACCCAATCGTCTTAGGATGATGTCAGGATTTGGGAGAATTTGGCTAAATCCATATAACCCAAAATAGCGGTGGGCGGTGGCGATTTGGGTGGAGAGTTCTTTTTTGTCCAGTTTTGGGGTTTGGTTTTGGCTATGGTTTGATGTGGTCATTTAAAATCCTTGGGTGAGTTTGCTTTTTCTTTTGACTTTGCGAGTGGCAACCTTGATTTGTCCAATGTTAAGTTCACGGCTGGCATAATGAGCCAACAACAAGGCAATGCCTGCATCGCCGTGGCGTTTTTTGCCATCTGCACCCTGCGTGCGAGTGGTGGGAATGCGTGGCACACCATTCACAAGTTCAAAGGCTCGTAAATCATTTAAAATATCTTCATCTTTGGGTAGGTCGGTAAGTGTGCCATCTTCTAGGGCGGATTTAAAAGGAGCGGTGTGAGTACGATACCAACTTTCGGACAGCATAATGGCTTGGATAATATCCGCCCCAAAGGTGTCTTGCATTTTTTCGGCAAGCGATTGACCGTTACCCCGAGCATCAAACGCACCGCCCCGCAAATTTGGCAAGCCTTTTAATAAGGCAATCATAATCTGCTCTTGCTGAGCAAAGGGCATATTGCCCAGTTCTAGGATAAAGGGTGGTTTTAGGATTAAATTTGGGTATTGTAGAAGTGGCACAATCACAGTTTTGTCGCCACTTCTGGCAAAATCCTCGCCCACAAAGCTGATACGACTTTTATCTAAGCCATCAAAGAGCGGTTCTAAGGCGTCGGTTATCCAATCGTCAATCTCTTTGGCTCGGCTATGTTCAGGCAACAGGGCAAATTCGTCATTTTTATCAAGACGAATGACGGGTGTGTAGGGGTTCATACGGCTTTCAATCAAAGCACGGTTTAGCCATTTACCGCCACCATTTTTGGCAATACAGTCCAACTCTTCTTTGGCGTCCTCGCCATAACTTGCCCGAATGTCCGCTATCCACTGTCTTTCGCCCCCTGGTGTCCAGTCTATACCAAGCCTTAGACAAATGCGTTGGTATAAGCCGTCCGCTATGGCATCATCAAAGCTAATGCGGTGCAAAGAATAAGGCTTTTTGCCTGCTCTGATGTCATTGACAAGCTCGTTAAAGGCATTGTCCACCCCATCGTGGGTAGAAATAATATGAACCTGACCGCCCCACATTAACAGAGCCATCGCTGATTTTAATAGCTCTGGCAAGTTTTCGTGGAAAGCTGCTTCGTCCAAAATGACCCGCCCTTGCTTACCACGCAAGTTGTTGGGGCGAGATGACAAGGCGGTAATGCGGTGTCCTGACGCAAAACGAATGACAAACGCCAAAATCGCCTGTCTGTCATCACCGTCCACAAAGACCTCTTCGGTCTCTTCCACCTCGCCTGCCACCAAGCCATAAAATTTCGCCCAGTTGCCACAGTCGTGAATAAATTCTAACGCCATATCTTTGTTATAGCCGACATACCAAACATTCATTCCGTTTGTCTTGGCTGCCAAAAGAGCCGAATCAGCCGCTTCGCCCCAAGTTAAGCCAATACGCCGTGATTTTTCACACACTTTAACCGCCGATGTGTCAGCACACCAGCGTTGTTGGTAGGGTAATAGCACCATTGGGCTACGAGAAATATTACTAATTTCTTGGCTGAGTGCCGTGCGTTTTGGCTGGCTCATTCTCCAATCCCCAAAATCTTACGGCGAATTTCGTCAGCCGTTTCGTCAGACAATCCGCCTTTTTTAACCACTTTGGCGACTTCGCTGGCGGTTTGTTCAATTTTAACTTGTAATTTGGCTTGATATTCTTTCAAATTGGTACTTGCCGATGTCAAAGCAGCAATATTTTTGGAGGCTTTGGCAACCATATTAAATCGCTCAACCGCCCCCAAATTGTCCATATCGCCAATTTCCACGAGTGCGTCAAATAATTCAGTCTGCACCATTGCCATCAGTGCTTCCGAGCGAGTGTCGCCCTCATCAGACGCACCCTCAGCAATCAGCCGTGCCGCCTCGGTGCTTGCTTTGATACTGGCAAAGCGTTTTTGCACTTTTGAGCCGTAGCGATGCACCGCACTTCGGCTGATTTCATATCCTTGCGATTTTAGCCAGTCAGCAAGTTCGGTATAGTTGCCAAAGCCATTGTCGGCAAGTTTGCGTTCTAATTCGTGGCGGACATCGGTGGGAAGTTTTTCCACACTGCTTCTTTGTGCCATACCGCCCCCTAAGATTGCCAGTATTTGTCAGGTCGTCCAATACCCAGCGGACAATCGGTGGTGTACTCGGCAATGTCCACGCCTTGATAAGTCAAGTCGGCATACCATACGCCATTGGGTTGTTTGGTAAGTTGGATAAAGCTGGCATTGGATAAGTATTCAAGTTGCTGACGAAGTTCTAAGGCGGTAATGTCAGCATAAATCCCGTACATCACATCCAGCAAAAAAATCTCGCTGGTGGTGTAGGGGCGAGCCTTGTGCAGGGTATTGATGATATGCCAACGCATACCACCGCGGCGTGCTTTTTCGTTCATTGTCTTTGGCTCTCCATTTTATAAAGGTCGGTCAAGGTCTTTTGAATGCTGTCCATTTTGGCTTCTAGGACGGCTTGGTTACGGATATAATCTTCTCGTAGGACAAATTTTTCGGGCAAGACGGCTTTTTGTTCGGCAAATAGGGTTTCCAAATGCTCAACCTTGTCAGATAATTTGTCTTGCATCTTTTGGCGTTCGTCTTGTTGGGCTTGAAACTGAGCAAGGAGCATTTTGCCAAAACCCCAGCACACGCCCAAAAATGACAATAAAAAGCCAACAAGTTGCCAAAAATCAATGTTAATAAAAGTCTTATCCACTTATTACCCCCCTTGCTTTCCCAGTTTCAAATTCGGTTTGGCACGCCACACACCTTTGACAACCTGAGACTTTTTGTTGCCTTAAAAGCGGAATGGGTTCATCACAGTCAATGCAATGGGTGCGGGTGGGCATTGGTGTTCTCTGGGTAGCTTGTCTGATTTGATGCTCCAAAATCAGCTCACTTTGTATTTGGGCTTGGTCTATGGTGTCGCTCATAGGCTCTCTCCTTTGGTGGGTGGGACGCTACCGCCCTGTGCAATCAGACAACGAGCAACCGCATAACCGCCAACACACCCAAGATAAACCAGCCATAATTGCCAGTCGGTGGTGTTTAATCGCACAAATTGAACGCTGGCAATCAGGCTTGCCACATTTGCCCAAAGGCGGGTGTGCGACAGTCGTCCTGTTTGTGGGTTTGTGATAAGGTCAAGAATTTTCATTGTCAAACTTATGCTAAAATTTGGGGGATATTATGCCAAGATGAGTGTGATAAGTCCTTTAAAGCGTTTTAAAAATTGCTTGGGTGGGTGGTTTGATGACAACAAAAAAAGACTTGCCAAAAACAAGTCTTGTTGGTATGATATGGACAGAGCTACTAGATAGCCAAAGCCCCCAAGTTTACGCTTGGGGGTTTGTTTTTTTGGAATTAAAATAAGAATTTATCTATCGCAAAATAACTGGCGGTAATGCCAAAAATACCAAACCATACAATCACACCCAAACAGCCTTGACTGGGAGAGTTATTTGAATGAGTTGGTGTAGGTAAGTTTAACTGCTCTCTTTGATTAGTAAGATGTGTTTTTCTTGACTGGTCTAAGACTTCACGGATTGCCTGACTTCTATCAGAACATTCAATGGATAGTTTTTCAAATATGCTTGCCTTATCCAAGTCTTTATGTTTCTTAAAAATTCTTGCCGACCATTCAAAAACTGTTGCAAGAAAAAGCTCGGTATAAAACAACATTCGGATTTGTTGTGTCGTCTTAGGCTCATTATCTGAACGCTTGTAGGAGCGAGATTTTGCATAAGTGTGAACATTTTCTAAGAGCCATTGTAATTCGTGTTTGGCTTCGTCAAATTGTCCAGATTGTGATAAAAAATAAGGTAATCTGGTAAAAGTTTTTGCAGGATAAGCGGTATCCAAAAAGCCATATTCTTTAACCAAAAACAAACATTCTATGGCTAAGTCCCATTCTTTGTCTCATATTATAAATCCTGATTGGCTGAGTTGTTTTTTGGTGATAAGCAGATATTGACGGTATCTTAGAATGTCATCTAGGCATTCACGGTCTTTTTTGAGCTTGTCTATTTGTGGGTTAATGTCATATTTGATGGCATTGCCCATAGTCGTAACCCAAGCCACAAGACAAAGCACTGCTAAACCCATTCCCCATACACTGTGAACACCTAAAATTCGTTGGTAAATATCAAAATAAAATAAGCCAGCATAAGTCAGGATTACAAAAAGACCAGACAGTCCACATTGCAAACCTTTATGTTTAAGAGCGACTATTTCATTTTGCACTTGTTCTTTGATTTGCAAAATTTCATCATCACTACAATGCCCAAACATTTGCCAAACGCTCTCGCCTGTGGCATTGACGCTGACATTTGCCGTCCCTGCCTGAACCAATTGCCCTATATTGCCGTAAAATTCATTTTTCACAACACATACTCCATACAACCCTATGGCATAGCAATGTCGCCAAGCGTAACTGTGTCTTGCGGGTTATTAACTTGTTGCCCAACCGAACCGTGAATGGTGTTTTGGAAGGTGGTGGCGGGTGTGTCTTTTGTCTGTTCTGTTTGAATGCCTAACCCTTGCAACACGAACGCTTGTACGCTTGGGCTGGCGGAGCGAAACGCACTTAACAATTTACTGTCCAATTCGTTCACGCTATTTTGGGTGCGTTGCCCTGTTACGATATAGGTAATGTCTGTTCCAATCTTGGCAATTTCCGCCAAATAATCTGCGTCAGGCTTACGCTCAGTGGTTTCGTAGTTCTGCTGTGAGCGCGGTGTAACCTTACCAATGCCTGCAAACTGAGCTTGTGTAAATCCAAGTCTCTCCCTTTCTTCTCTGATTCTGTCTTTCATACGAAAAAAAATTCCAAAAAACTATTGAATACGAACAAATATTCGTATAAAATAGGCGACATAAACGAAATTTAATCAATATTGTTTAAATATTGTTAGTTTTGTAATTCTATCACAAAACATTCGGAGTAGATATGCCAAACGCCCAAAAAGTGAAAGAAAGTTTCAAAAAGCGTGGCGAAACCATCAAATCTTGGTGCGAAGCTCGTGAGTACGACCCAACCTATGTCAGTCGTATCCTAAATGGCTCAATCCAAGCCAACTATGGCAAGGCTCACAAAATCGCTGTTGAGCTTGGCTTAAAACAGGAGAATACTGATGAGCGGTAAAGGTACTCGTATTCTGCAAGTTTTTAAGGCATTGCATAAGCACCCTTTGATTGGAATTAGCAATAAAGAGATTGCCGATAACTTAGGATTTACCCCCACCCAAGTCAGCCGTGATTTGGCGGATTTAATCAGTGAAGGTTTGGTGCAAAAACTGGATAATGGCAACTATGCCTACTCTATCCGCACCCTGCAAATCGCTGAAAATTATCGTAAACAGCACGAGAGGCTAAAAGCGAGAATGGACGAAATCCAACGCAATGTCGGTATCGGATATTAGGCAAAAATCCCGACATCGGGATTTTTAGGCAAATGTGCCGATGTCGGCACATTTGAAAATTAACCAAAGCAAAAGGTATTAAAAAATGAGTGAAGCCACAAGCGTAGAAGTCATTACCGCTGATGTCATTAACCAACAAGCCCTGCACAGTATGCAGGTGATGGAGCAATGGGGTAATGGCGAAACCTATAACGAAGCGACTTGGATTGAACGAGGTCGCCAAGCGGTTGTCAAAACCTTGGAGGGTATGTTTGAGCTTGGAAAAACTTTGATTGTACTAAAAGAACATACTGAACACGGTCGTTTTCGTGAGATTGTAGAGGCTGAGTTTGGTATTAAAGGCTCTGAAACCGCAAGGCTTATTAGAGCAACCCAACGCTTTGCCACCCCACAAATGCAAAAAGCCCAACCTAAGCTGATTGGACTTGGCAAATCCAAACTGCTTGAGCTTTTGGTGGAAGATGACGACACCCTAGTGGAGCTTGCCGAAGGTGGTGATATTAACGGTAATACGCTGGACGATGTGGACAGAATGACCATCAAAGAGCTACGCCTAGCCCTGCGAGAAGCCCGTGAAGACAGTAAAGCCAAAGACAAGGTGATGAGCGAGAAAAATGCCAAGATTGATGAGCTTGCCGAAAAACTTGCCAAAAACAAAAACAAACAACCCAAACCTGCCGATGTCGCTCGTGAATTATCGGCACAGCTGGCAAGTGCAGAGGTATCGGCTCGCTCCGAGATTATAAACTAAAAGATATTTTTGACGGCTTTGTCGCTCACAAAGAAGCACACGGAAGCGACCATACCGCTCTGATGGTGGGGGCTATCAATCAGCTTATCCTAGACTGTGAAATCCTGCGTGGGCAATACCTGCTACCAACGGACGCTCCGACAGGCGAAGTCCCTGTTTGGCTAACACAAGATGAGCCTGTGGGAGCGGATGATAGAGATATGCCGTTGCCTTTTGATTATTCAGAAGACGAAGTGTAATAAACAATCATAAGGGTCAAAACAATGGCAACCGACAATCCAGCATTGATAGAACGCCTAGGCGAAATTGCCAAAACCGCCCAAAATCTAGGGCGTGGCGAAAAATCACGCTACCTACAAACCAAAGCCGATGAACTGGGTATGAGTGTCTCAACCCTATATCGCAAGCTAGAAAGCGTAGCGGTGAAGCCCACTCGCAAAGCAAGAAGTGATAAAGGCGAGATGACTTTGACCCTTGATGATGCCAAACTCATCAGTAGCGTGGTGATGGAAGGTATGCGAAAAAATGGCAAACGCATTATGACAGTGGAGCGAGCGGTAATGATGCTTCGTGCCAACGGTATGATTAGTGCGTGCCATACGGACGGAACAGCGTTGTCGGTGGGAGCGATTGTGCGTGGGCTAAAAGCCTATCATCTGCACCCAGACCAGCTGTTAGAACCCGCTCCCGTGGTGTCTATGAAAAGTCTGCACCCCAATCATCTGTGGCAAATTGACCCCAGTCTGTGCGTTTTGTACTACTTGCCAAGAGTGGGTAAAGACACAGGACTGCGTGTCGCAAGCCACGATGAGTTCTACAAGAATAAGCCAAGCAATCTTGTCAAAATCATCAATGACCGTGTGTGGCGATACACAGGGACAGACCACGCCAGTGGGGTAATTTATTGCCATTATTATTTTGGCGGGGAAACTTCGGCAAATTTGTGCGACTTTTTTATTCGTATGATGTCGCCCAAAGCCGACATCGGTAAAGACCCTATCCGTGGCGTACCAAAGATGGTCATGCTAGACCCTGGTTCGGCTAACACCAGCTCGGCTTTTAAGACCTTGTGCCAAGCCCTAGATGTGGTGGTGCAAATCAATAAGCCTAACAACCCACGAGCCAAAGGACAAGTGGAAAAAGCCAACGACATTGTAGAGACGCATTTTGAGAGTGGCTTAAAGTTTGTGGAAGTGAATGATATTGATACTCTAAACGCCCTTTGTGATAAGTGGCTACGCTATTTTAATAGCCAAGCCATTCACTCACGCCACGGCTTAACCCGCTATAAAGCGTGGCAAAAGATAAAGCCTGATGAGCTTATCATCGCCCCACCTGCCGAGCATTGCAAATCGCTTGCCCTGACTGTGCCAAAAGAAGCCAAAGTTACCCCAGAGCTTGAAATTCGCTACAAGGGCAAGGTGTACGATGTCTCAGCATTGCCTGTACTTGTCGGACAAAAAATCCTAGTCGCTCAAAATCCGTGGGAAGTGGACGGTGCTAGGGTCTGTGTACCGACAGCAGATGGTGTTGGCGAGAATTGGGTGGCTGTGCCAGAAGTGCTATTTGATGAGATGGGCTTTCGTGAAAATGCTGTCATCGTGGGACAAGGCTATAAGGCTCATAATGACACCAAAGCCCAAACACACGCCAAAGAATTGCAAAAAATCGCCATGGGGACAGACACACTTAAACAAGCCGAAGTCAAACGAAAAGCCAAGGCTCTACCGTTTGATGGCAAACTTGACCCCTATAAGCACAATGACACGGTGCTTGATAATGACAATACGCTGTATATGCCCAAAAAAGGCGTGCAGAGCGTGGAATATGGTCGCTATGAAAAAACTATTGCTGAGCCTGTCTTATCAAAAGTGGACATCGCCAAGCAATTAAAACCACGCTTAGAAGCACTGGGGGCGGATTGGAGCTTAGCGGTCAAGGTACTACAAGAACGCTACCCTAACGGCATTCACGCCAGTGGTCTTGATGAAGTGTTTGAGGTTTTGAGCGAAAGTAGCGTGCTAAAAACGATTTTAAAAATTGCATAAGGATTAGGAATGAAAACCGCCTTTAACGAGCTTGGAAAATCTTATCAGACCGTGGCAAATGAGCTGGGTATTAGCAAAACCGCTCTTGTTAATGCTGTGGTTCACGGTGTTTTTCCAAGCAAGAATACCAAACAATTTAAGGCAAATCTTGCCAACCATTTTATTAAAAATGGGGTCAGCGTGCCAAGCATTTTGACCCAAAGCCAAAACCCTAAAACCCCCATAAGTCAAGATAAGGATGAACTTATGCTACTTAGAAAATCCACCCTAAACCCCCAAACTCGCCGTCATTTTGGGCTTGCCAAAGACCCCTTTGATGACGAAATCCGCTCATCAGACGATATTTTTAAATCCGATGATGTCCGCTATATCCGTGAACGCCTGTATGATGTGGCAAGTAATGGTGGATTTCTTGCGGTCATTGGCGAGAGCGGTGCAGGCAAATCTACCCTGCGTGAGGATTTGCACGACCGACTTTTTAAGGACGGCAAAGCCACCACTCTCATTGAGCCGTATGTACTGGCAATGGAGGATAATGACATCAAGGGCAAAACTTTGAAGTCAGTACACATTGCCGAGGCTATCCTAGAAGCAGTCGCCCCAAGCGAAAAACCCAAAAGAAGTCCAGAGGCTCGCTTTCGTCAAATCCACAAGGCTCTGACCGAAAGCCACAAGACGGGCAATCGCCACCTTATCGTCATTGAAGAGGCTCACGGTTTACCCATTCCTACTTTAAAGCACCTAAAACGCTTTTATGAATTAAAAGCAGGATTTGACCGCTTGCTTGGCATTGTGCTGATCGGACAGACCGAGCTTGCCACCAAGCTGGCTGAAAATAACCCAACCGTGCGTGAAGTGGTGCAACGCTGTGAGATTGCCACCTTAGAACCTTTGACAGACGGCAAATTAGCAGGTTATTTAAAGCACAAATTTGAGCGAGCAGGAGGCGATATTAAACACATACTAGATGAGTCCGCCCTTGATGCCATAAGTCAGCGTCTAACCGTCAAATCTCGCACCAAAGCTGGCACGCACGAACACAGTCTGCTCTACCCCCTGGCGGTCAATAACCTAGTCGCCCACGCTATGAACGAAACCGTTTATTTGGGTTTTGACAAGGTAGATGGCGATATTATCAAGAGTATTTAAACTTGATTTAATTTTAAGGAAAAAGCCATGAATAAGCATTCCAAAAACACACACATCACCCCTGAGAAACTTGCCAATCCCTTAACGGTTGGCGAGTGGTTAATCTTACAAGGCAAACACCAAGAGCTAGATGGTATGCGTTTTGAATTATCACAAATCAAGCTCCGCCAGAACCGTCAAGCAGGTTGGATTGTCCTACTGCTCATCTGCGTGATGGCGTTAATGATTGCCGTACTGTTTGTATTGACAGTCTAGGAGCTAATTATTGTGATAATAGTAGACCTTATGTCAAAAGAAATCATGATGGTTAATTTTGACGACATCGCTAGAATGGCTCTTGGTTGTGATGAATGGGAATATCGCACTACCAATGGATGGATTAGTTTTTCTCCCAAGATATGCCATTAAGACATTTGATTAATTTGTGTAGGGAATACCCTGTACGAAGAAAACCAACCTAAACGGAGCATTTTATGACCGAACCAATCCCAAAACCAATTACTTTGACTGTTGATGGATACTTAGAAGCAAGTTGTCCAAAACACTTACTGGAACACGCCTTACTTTGTGCGTACCGAAAAATTTCAGATATCAGAGACTTAGCTGAGTACCACACTGATAAACTGGTTGAAGGTTATTGCTTTGAGGACATTTATTTTTCTGACCCAGACATACTTAAAGACCTTCGTATGACACTCACGCTAGGTGATGAAAAAACCCTAAAATTGCAAATTTACCCAGTTAATAAGGACTAAATTATGACTGCCCCAAAAATTGACACCATTTCAATGGAAGTGCGAGCTTATAACAAAGACGAAGCCCTAGAAGTCGCCCATAAGTGCAATCAAAATATGTGCGATGGTAAGTTTTCTTACTTTTTGACCGAAAGGCTGGCTTTCAATCAGTATCTTGTGGTTTTGGCTCACAACGAGGACGAAGCATTAGAAGCCCAAGATAGATTTCACGAACGAAACAGTGATTACTAACCCAATCGGAGTAATTTTATGACTACCCAAACCCCTGTAACCGTCCCCGAAGGCTATCGCCTAAATGACAAGGGACACCTTATCCCCCTTGATAAAATCAAGGAAATTGACAAGCTAAGAGACGAAACCGTTATCAATCTTGTGGGGCAAGCCCTAAGTCTCCAAATTCAAATGCGGTCTATCAAAGAGCAGTTTTTTGCTGAATTTCACAACTTTGTAGAACTCTCCGCCCAAGAATACGATACCCAAATTGGTGGTAAAAAGGGCAATGTAACCTTGATGAGCTTTGACGGCAAATACAAAGTGCAAATTGCTATCCAAGATAACCTTGTGTTTGACGAACGCTTGCAGGTTGCCAAATCATTGATTGACGAATGTCTGCGTGAGTGGACAGCCGACAGCAATGACAACATCAAAGCCATTATTGATAATGCCTTTGCAGTGGACAAAGAAGGCAAAATTAACATCCGCCGAGTACTATCCTTGCGTAGTCTTAGCATCGTTGATGACAAATGGCAAAGAGCAATGCAAGCAATTAGTGATGCCACCCAAGTCATCTCATCAAAAGAATATATGCGATTCTATGAGCGAGATGAATACGGAAAATATCAGCAAATTAGCCTTGATTTTGCCAATCTTTAACCCCCCCTAAAAAACAAAAGAGCAAAACAATGGCAAGCATTGGTCGCCTTGCCATTGCCTCAACAGACCACTTTAAAAGGTAACATATTATGAACAAACAAGAACTCGTTAAATCTGTCTATGACAAACTAGACGGCTTACCCCTAAAACAAGCCGAGAATGCGGTCAATGCGGTGCTGGGTAGCATTAAAGGCGAACTGGCAAAAGGTAGTGAAGTCAATCTGGTGGGCTTTGGCTCGTTTGCTGTTAAAACTCAAAAAGAACGCACCGCCCGTAACCCCAAAACAGGCGAAAAACTGACAATTCCAGCCAAAAAAGTCCCATCGTTTAAGGCGGGCAAAGGGCTAAAAGAAGCGGTTAATTAAGCCCACCAAGCCCAAATGATAAGCAGGGGTAAGCCTTGCTTATCATAACCAATTTAAGGAACATCAAAATGAGCCAACATAAAACCAAACGAACTGGGTTAAATAAGCCCAAACTCATTCAGCTTATCCATATCGGCAAAAGTAAACTGTGCCTTGATGACGACACTTACCGCTCGCTCCTTGTGGCAATGACTGGCAAAGACAGTACCAAGGCGATGAATGTCAGTGAATTAAACAAGGTATTGACAAGGTTAAAACAGCTTGGGTTTGTGGTAACGCATAAGAAAAAAGACCCAAAGCCCATTGATGACAAAACAAGCCTTGACACAGAGCAACAAATCAAACTCATCCGCCATCTGTGGCTGGATTTATACGCATTGGGAGCGGTTAGAAATGAGAGTGAGCAAGCACTGGCAACTTATATCAAAAACCAAACCCAAACCACCATAGATGATTTGGGTAGTGAGCAAGTCAGCAATATCATAGAACGCCTAAAAAACTGGCGTAAGCGACTAGAAAAGCAAAATAAAAACCCTCATTAACAAGCCAAAAGGAATATAATGATGAGCAAATCTCGCCAACACGAATTTAGTCAAGCCCTATACGACATCATTTATCACGCCCTGCTCGGTCAAGGCGTGGATAAGACACAGGCGACCGCCATTGCCGAAGAGAGTACCGACACCGTGCTTGATGAGTTTGGCGGTGAGAATTTGTACATTCCAAAAAACATCTCAGGCAAAGCCGCCCGCCGTAACCGCCAAATCTATGATGAGTTCACAGGCGACAACCACGAAGTACTTGCCAAAAAGTATGGTGTAACCTTGCAACGCATTTACGCCATCATCAAAGAACAACGCCAATTTGAGTTTAATACCCGCCAATTCTACTTGTGGGACGATTGATGTTATCCAAACCCCTCACAAAAGGCGGTCAAAAACGGTCAAAACCGCTTTTAATGCCCCTATCCCACCAAATCCCCACATTACCTCAAATACGCCCCAAAACCCCTAAAATAACCCCTAAAATCGCCCATTTTCAAATCCTATTAAAATCCTTGATTTATCCACTAAATTTCTTAAAACGCTTTAAAAGACCAATCTGCCAAAGTTTTGCATAATAACCCAAAAATATGGGGTTAATTTTATGCAAACCATACAACACGAAATCTTTATCGCTGGCACACGAGCCGATAACTCAGGCAAAGAAGTTACCATCACGCCTGACGACCTTGATGCCATTGCAAAGGGCTACAATCCGAGCTTTCACGAAGCCCCCATCGTTATCGGACACCCAGACGACAACGCTCCTGCTTATGGCTGGGTCAAATCCCTATCCGCCAAAGACGACAAACTGTATGCCCAGTTTGGCGAAATGGACGCAGGCTTTGTGGACTTAGTTAAACAAGGTCGTTATAAGAAACTCTCAGCAAGTTTCTACCCACCCAAACACCCAAGCAACCCTAAGCCTGATGGTTGGTATCTACGCCACATTGGGTTTTTAGGAGCACTGCCCCCTGCGGTCAAAGGCTTATCGCCTGTGAGTTTTAATGATGATAGCGACGGCGTTGTCAGTTTTGGCGAGCTGTCCGAGAGTGAAAAACTTGTCTTTGATATTAAAAGTATCTTTGCCAGATTTTTTAATTTTAGTGAAGCTCCTGCAAATCAAGCTGATACAGTAAATCCAAGCGTGGACACCAACACTCCACCAAAAACCGATACTGATGGCGATGGCAAATCCGATGACCTAAATTCCACCCCAACCCAAAGCAACCAAAGTGAGAATACAATGAATCAAGATGTAACCGAAGCACTGGCACGAGCCGAAAAAGCCGAAGCCGAACTTGTCAAGTTTAAGGCTCTTCAAGCCAAAAAAGAGCGAGATGTGGCAAATGTCGTCAATGCCAATTTTGCCGAAACTCTGGTCAAAGATGGCAAGATTAAGCCCTGCGATAAAGAGCTATTGACCCAGGTGTTAAACTTTGCCGAATTTCCAAATGACACCACCGCTGACTTTGGCGAAGGCGATGACAAAAAGCCATTGGCGGTCGCCTTTAAAGAATTTTTGGGTAACTTGCCAAAACAGCATTCACACCTGACTGACAAAGTTACCAAAAGCACGGTCAATTTTAGCGAAAATATGTCCCACCATGAGCGAGCGGTCGCCTTGATGAAAGCCGATAACATCAGCTATGAAGAAGCTGCCCGCCGTACGGCTTAATTTTAAAATAATTTAGGAGTATATGATGAGTGCAACACATCTATCACATCTGCGTGGCAAAGACGAAGTTTTAACCAATCTTGCCTTGGGCTATATGCAGTCGGATTTTATTGGCGAGCAGATTATGCCTGTGGTTTATACCGATAAAGAAGGCATTAAAGTGCCGATTTTTGGCAAAGGGTCGCTGGTGGAATATGAGACCGAGCGAGCGGTTGGTGCAGCAAGCAACATCATCACGCTAGATAAGTCCACGACAATGCCTGTGGTGCTAGAAGAACACGACTTAGCCACAGGCGTGGATTACCGTGAAGCTCACGAGAGTCAATTTGACGAACACGCCAAAGCCACCCGCCGTGTAACCCAAGGGGTGCAACTTCGCCAAGAAGCTGAAATTGCAAGACTTATCCAAACAAAATCGGTCTATGCCAATGCTCACAGCAAAGACTTTGCATCCGCCAAGTGGACAGAAGACGATGCCGACATTCAAACCATCATTGACGATGCCAAAGAGCAGGTGCGAAGTGCCACAGGCGTAACCCCAAAGACACTCGTACTAAGCGGTCAGGTCTATACCCAGATCCGCCGAAGTGCCAAACTTCGATCCTTGATTAGCGATAGTGCCAATAAGCCACTGCTCAATGTCAGCACGATGAAAGAGCTGTTAGAGCTTGATGAAATTCTCATCGGTAATGCGGTGTCTATCCCAGTGGGCAATAAGCAAACCAAACCGATTTGGGGTAATTTTGCCAGTCTGATTGTCCGCCCAGACCAAGTACCAAGCGGTAATGATGAGGGCGTACCTGCGTTTGGCTATACTTTGCGTCGCCGTGGGTTGCCTGTCGTGGACAGATATGATGATGTGGGTGGTAAGGTGCAATATGTGCGTTATACCGACATTCGTAAAGCTGCTGTCGTGGGCGGTGCGTGTGGTTTCTTGTTTGAAAATGTGATTTAACCTTTGGATATTAAAATGACCAAAATTACCCAAGAAGACTTGCAAGCCTTGATTGACAAAGAAGAATATGCTCGCTTTGGCGAAACTTGCACGGTGTGTGCCTTGACTTTAAAAAGTGGCTATACCGTGATTGGTAAATCTGGCTGTATTGACCCCAAACAATTTGATGAAAACATTGGGCGTAAAATTGCCTTTGATAATGCTATTAACGAGCTGTGGGCATTGCACGGCTATCACATCAAAAACACGCTTTTGCAAGGAGAATAACAATGGCAAATCCAACCAAATCCGCTGTTGTCGCTGTAACAATGCTGGCGATGAGCGAGCTTATCGGCAATCGCTTTGTCAGTGTAAAAGGCAGACAAGCCACAGCCGACGACCCTATTTTTGGTGTCGTGCCTGTGGATGCCAAAGCTGGCGAGTCTGTGGCAGTAGAAATTTTGGGCGTGAGCATTGTGGAATCTGGCGGTGCGATTACCCAAGGCGATAAAGTCACTTCCGATGCCCAAGGCTGTGCGGTCAAGTCCGAAACAGGGCAATTTCTCGCCCTATCATCGGCAAGTGGTGCAAACGAACCTGTCAAAGCCCTATTAAGATAAGGAGCAAGCAATGAAAAAAGTCCAAGTAAACACACCGCTCATTCTTGAACAAAATGGCGAAATGGTACGCATTGAAACAGGTCAAATCATTGATTTGACTGACGATGTGTATGCCAAAGTTTCTGCCCATACCACGCTACTTGATGGTGTGTCAGATGAGCCAGTCGATGAACCTGTATCCGAGCCAGTTTTTGAATCAGAGCCAACACCAGAAATTCAAGATGAGCCAACTGATGAAGTTGCTCCACAAGTGGACGAAACTGCTAATGACGACACAGTCAGCGATGAAGTGGCTACCACCGAAACTGCCCAGCCTAAAAAATCCACTCGTAAAAAGGCTTAACTCATGAACCACACCGCCCCTTATATCAGCCGTGATGAGATGATTGCCTTGTGTAGCAAGGTAGAGCTTATCCAGCTTAGCCGTGATGACCTAGAAAATCACTATGATTATCAAGACATCGAGCCTGATTGGGCGGTGGTGGATAAGGCAATCAGCCACGCTTGCCAAGTGGCGGACGGTTATTTGGCGGGGCGTTATGCTCTACCTTTGCAATCTGTGCCAACGCTTTTAAATACTTGGTGTGGCGACATTGCTAGATATTGGCTACATAAACGGCGGATTAACGCCAGTGAAATGCCAAAAACCTTACAAACCGCCTATGACGACGCTTTAAAAATGTTAAATCTCGTTCAAAATGGCAAAATGCACCTATTTGCCACCGACCTTACCAAAAACGAAAACGCCTTACAAAAAGAGCGTGGGGCGTATCGTGTTCGTTCTCGTGGCAAATCAGATTGGAGTGGTTACTGATGGCGGACAGCATGACTTTGGCGATTTTGGCAAGTGTGCGAGAAAAGCTCCGTCAGGATTTGCCCAGCGTAGAAGTGGATTTATTTCCTGATAATCCTGCCACTTATCGCTTTATTCACGCTGTTGGGGCGGTATTGATTGGTTATCAGGGGTCTGAT